>Ga0163152_10000095_pt1 | contig 137144 bp, 113 predicted proteins | sample OliLakLV19MP8IB2_FD_148635 | JGI IMG/M metagenome (GOLD analysis project Ga0163152, IMG submission 148635) | Freshwater microbial mat bacterial communities from Lake Vanda, McMurdo Dry Valleys, Antarctica - Oligotrophic Lake LV.19.MP8.IB-2 | ecosystem: Environmental > Aquatic > Freshwater >... | reverse complement strand
AGGGTTTCGCTCATTGGTTCCGCCTCACGTTTCCTGAGATCGCTACGGGGGGGACCAGCAGGCGGGCCAGTTCCTGCCGCTCTCCGTGGCCGCCTCACGTTTCCTGAGATCGCTACGGGGGGGACCGCCCCGACGGCGTGTTCGACGATCCGCGCTTGCCCCGCCTCACGTTTCCTGAGATCGCTACGGGGGGGACGCCGGTGAAGGTGCCGGCGCTCGTGAGTATCGTCCGCCTCACGTTTCCTGAGATCGCTACGGGGGGGACATTTCAGGTGCGTGGACAAGCACCACAATCCCCGCGCCCGCCTCACGTTTCCTGAGATCGCTACGGGGGGGACACCCGCGCGCGAGTGATGCGCGGTGGGATCAGGTGCCCGCCTCACGTTTCCTGAGATCGCTACGGGGGGGACAACGTGTAATAGCAACACCGCGCAGACATGGTATCCGCCTCACGTTTCCTGAGATCGCTACGGGGGGGACAGCCCCTGTGGATAACATGCACTTTCCCCTCTGGAGCGAATGTGAGTATCGAGTGCCAAGCACAAATCGCCGCAGGCCACCCTTGAGCGTGCTGAGGATGGCGGTCTTTCCCTCTGAAAATAGGTTGCGAGCGCTCCCGAGGGGAACCCTTTCGCACTTCCGTGCTCGCGATCTCAAAGAGCGTGTCACTCCAATGGCGGAAGAGTGATGGTCGGTGGCCTTAGCCATCGCGAGCATCGCTCAATAACCAGCTTCGTCAACACTTCAAACTATCGTCACCCGCGAACGCACCAGATAGGGCAGCCCCAGCGCCTCAATGATCAGCGTCGCATCACCCGCCGCCGGGCCGAGCGAGACGAAGAGCACCTGATCGTGGTCGTTGTTGATGATCTCCGCGAGTGTCGCCTTGGCCTGGGCCAGTCTCATGTCATCCAGCGGACACTCAAAAACCGAATATTGCAGCCGTGTGCCGAAACTTTCCAAGGTCTTGGCCACCCGTCGCAGCCGCTTGGCATTCGCGATGTCGTAGGAGACGAGGTAGCGGAGGCGAGTGTTGGCCATGGCTCAGCGCGTGGTGAACGCGTGATAGACGGGCGAGTCACCCCGCGCGACCCGCCAGAGTTGCCGTGCCTGCACTTCAAGCATGCGCCGATAACTCATTTTGTAGCCAAACTCCGGGTGGCTGACCTCAGTGTCCATCCGCCGGAACCATGCCTCCCAGAACCGTCGCCGCCCCTGTTCGTTGAGGAATGTGCCGTTGGCCGACTTGATGAAGTCGCCGGGGTCGATCTCACCGCGGTTCACCAGCGAAATGGCTACCGAGTCGGCAATGAGCGGCCGGAACTCCTCCATCAGATCGAGTGCCAGTGCCGGCCGGCCGTAACGCGGCTGATGCATGAAGCCTAGGAACGGGTCGAGCCCGACTGCGTGGCAGACGCCCGCCAGCTCCTTGGCGAGAATTGAGTAGCCGAGCGAAAGCATCGCGTTCAGCGGATCGCGGGGTGGCCGGCGGTTGCGGCCCTGGAAATCAAACCTCCACTCCGCGCCTTTGAGCATCGAGGCGAATTGCTCGAAGTAGAGATTGGCCGCCGCGCCTTCGCAGCCCATCAGCTCCGGGATGTTCCGGGCGTCGTCCGTCGCATCACGCGCCTCGGCCATCAGGCGCAGCACGCGGTCGGGCACCTCGCCGTTGCGCATGAGCATGACGCGCTGGTTGTGAATCTTGGCTCGGATGCACTCCCGCGACAGCCGGAGCCGGAAAAACGGCTCCGTAAACAGGCGCACCTGTCCGAGCCGGGCATCAACTCCACTCATCGGCAACCCGCGCAGCAAGCCGAGGAACCGGCCTGACGCTGCGAAGTAGGCGACGTCGATGCCGTGTTCCAAGGACGACTCGGCCGCTTGCGCCGTCAACTGCACCGCGCCGTAGAGATAGATCGCCCGCACCTGATGGAGCGGCAGTTTGCGCACGACCTCGCCCTGCACCGTCACGACGAACTCCCCACCGCGCTGGCCCACTTGTGAGCCCGGCTTCTGCACCACGAGGAGTTCGCCATCGTCGCGCGGTGGGCGCGGCGGTGGCAGCGGATCGTGGTCAGCTGGTGGCTCGCCGGTGAAATCCGGCGGCAGTTCGCCCTCGGGGAAAGCCAGGCGCAACTGGGCGTCATCGGCCATGGAGCGTTCGCGCGCTTGCGCCCACCAAGCCGACTCGCGCGGCAGGCAGATCGGATACGCCGAGCAGAAATCGCAACGCCGGTCGTTGACCAGCGGAGGTGGCAACTTGCCTGCACTCGCCACCGCCCGGGCTTCGATGAGGGCCGTCTTGGTTTTGGCGAACAGCTCATCCGTCAGCTCCACCGACACGCGGCGCTTGTCCTCAGCGTAGTAGATCGCGGCGGATTCAACCTCAGTGCCGTGCTCGCGCAGCAACAGCGCATAGGCGGCCATCTGCACGGCGTCGGGCTCCTTGGCCACGCGCGTGCCATCCTCCAACCGCCGGGCTGACCCCTTCTTGTAGTCCACGACGCAGGCGCCATCCGGTCCGCCTTCAAGGATGTCGATCATACCGACGAGCCCCAGCGCCGCGCTCTCCAGCCGGAGCGAGCGCAATTTGGCACCCTCGGGTAGTCCTTCGCGCAAAGCCGACGCCTTCTCGTCATCGAACTTGGACGGTTGATCAGCCTGCCGGTGAACGGCGGAACCCGCCACGGTATCGGCGTTCTCCTCGAAAATATTTTCCACCCACTGAAAATAGAAAAGCCGCGGGCAGTAGTGATAGTTGTGCAGCCGGCGGACCGGCATGGGCGGCTGGGCGGCGAGATCACCTGAAGTCTGAAGACCGGAGTCGGACACGGGGGCTTTGTTATCTCAAATTGGAAAATCTCAGATTCGAGAATTGTCGGGTGCGTCTGGTTCCCGGCGATTCTGCGGGTGCATGGGATGGTCGAGCGGCAGGTGCTGCACCAGGGTTTGCTGGAATTGGGCCGCGCCAGTTACGCGGGCCTGGCGCTTGCCATACTCGGCGCGGGACTTGTCGTTCAGGTGGCGCGGGCCGGTGATGTCGGAATTCTGGAGCGAATCCGCCCAGGCGCGAAGCTGGCGCGAGCAAGACTCGGCAATTTTTATCAAATCTGAGATCTCCGGTTTGAAATTTGCGAGATACGGCCGGCGGGAGCCGACGATCAGCATGGAGCGCACCTCCCCAGCCGAGCCGCGGGCGATGTAGAGAAACATTAACAGCTCGTTGGTGTGTGCCGCGCTCAAAGCCCTCGGCAATGTTGTTGGAGACGGAGAGCGTGGCACGTTCGAGCTGGTCGCGGGAAGAGTGACGCAACCGCTGCGGGGCGCGGTCGATGAAATCGTCAACACGGTCATAGAGTCCGGCGGCCGATTGCCAGACCGGGAGATCCTCGAAGCGTTGATAGGTGGGCATGGTGGGGAGGGGATTTGAAATCTGGAATTGCAGATTTGAGACCACCCGGGCCGGCCCTGCCCGAGTTAGAAATGATTACTGATATGGCACATCTTTCTCAGGTTTGCCTTCCTTCCAGCGGCGTAGGCGTGCCGAGTTGATCATTTTGCAGCGATCCCACTGCGCCACGCGATCATTTACCCCTTTCCAGAGACCGAGACCGGAGGAATACGGGAATGTGGAGTCACTGTCGGATTCCAGTCGGGCACGTCCAAAATCTGCCACCAGGTGTTCGTCGTAGAAAAGGTTTGGGTTTCGTTCTTTTGGCAGTGTGTCGCCTTCGCGAAGGACAATGGCGACTTTGTCTTTGCCAAAGCGGCGCGGCTCGCGTGTGAGAAACGAATCCGGCTGATTCTTGCCGCCTTTCTTTCGCTCGGTGCGCAAACGCTGATGAATATGCGCGCACCCCGGATGTGCCACGGCACGCAAAGCCAGAGCGGCAGCCGCATTCAAGTCCGCCTGCATGGGAAGCACGCTCCTATCCTCTTTGTGCTTTCGATTCGCCGAGGGGGCTGGGTGGGCGATCTGCTTGGCCGTGACAAACATTGGCCCGCCGGGCTGCGGAGCCAGAAGTGTGCGATGCGGATGATCGGAATGACTAATCTTCTCCAGGTCGGCAAACAGGGCCGCTGCGTGGGCCGCGTTGGGTTGGGGTTCCTTGCCTTCGGCACGCGCCTTAGCCGCTTCGACAGTCAACACACGCCAGCGGAACTCATGCCGATCAGCCCAGCCGACCTCAGCGGCACGGAAACCAGCCATGCCCGTCAGTGAACAAAAGCGGGATGAGTAGGCCGCCGGTGTTTCCAAAACGGGGATGCCAAACGGCTCAGCAAGCATCTTCACCTTTAGCATGATGGCACGATGACACCACTTCATGAGGCGGGTATTCTCGCTCTTGGCGCGACCTTGATCGGAGAGATAGCGGGACAAATCCTCCAGCACAATGAAGTCCACCGGAGGTGGGCCCACAGCATACTCACCGTGGGTATCGGTGATCTGGCGGCTCTGCGCTGACATTTGCGGCACGCGCAGTTTCAGGCCAAGCGCCTCCACGAGGATAAGATGCGCGGTCTGATTGACACGTTGCTCGCGAATATTTTCCAGCTTGCGCAAGATGTCGGGGCAGGGATCAGGAATCGGATCATTCCGCATTTCGGAAGCGGTGAGCGGCTTATCCCCAATCTTGCGGCGCAACGATTGATTCAGCGACTGCCACCGGCGCCGCAGTTCGGAGAGTTGCTCAATCCTCGCCATATTGAGGCCACGTTGTCCTCGTAGTTTCGCATTCTCCGGTCCGGTGCCCTCATCTGTCTGGCGCAACAGATGGCAGTCTGGCTTTTCAGGATTGACCACCCATTCCCAAGTGCGGCCTCGCAGCGGGAGAATACGCCGCGTCAATTGCAGCAAATATTCCTGCACGCGTTGGCGCTGGATCGTAATCTCGCCATGTAAGCCCTCACGTAGCTTTTTTATGTCATCATCTTTGCCATCCGCGAACTGTTTCCACTCGGGGATTCGATCCTGTTCGCGCAACTGCCCAAGCGCATTCTGACGCTGCTCTTCGCTATCCGGCTGGGTGAGCTTCCACTGCCAAGAAATGCAGGTCGCGATCCATCCCTGGGTCCGGCGTAGGGCCACCAGTAATTTGTCATTCAGCTCGGGAAAACTAAAGCGCTGTTTCAAAATGGCTGTATCTGTAATACCGTCGAGTAGGGCTGACTGATTCAGGGCCGCGAGCGTGGTCATTGTTTTCTCGCACTCCTCGTCATCCGCCGGTCGACCACTCGCACCATACAACTCCTCGCGGAACGCCTTGCCGCGAGCATCCTTATCCAAAGGACTCTCAAGCCGAACGACTTTGGCATCTTCACCCGGCAATCGCAGAATCGACCCTGATCGATAACGGCCAAACCAATCAGTGTCACCAGCCTTGCCAATAAGCCGCGCGGTGCCGCCACTTGACTTGTTGCATTCAATCAAGGCGACGCTTGCCGCGTGTCGGGTGCCAAGATCAGCAGCCAGCACACGGAGGCTGGACACCTTTTCCCACCAACGATGCGGCTCTTTGCCATCAAATTCTTCCGGCCAGCGCATGAATGGAAGCTGCGCTCCCTTTTTCCATGTAACGAATTGCTTCTGCCATAGCCCGTCCTTTCCAAGCCGCGCTTTAATTCGTTCGTCTTCGAGACTCAGCGGGAAGTTGAGCAATATACGGCGCTGCCCCTTGCCATCATAGTCTGGCATGAGTTGCACTGCCGCATCCTTAAGTTCCTGTGGATTGGCGGCGTGCTCAGTGTCGCCGAAAAGCGCTCGCATCATCGGCTGCGTCCAGTCTTGAGCGTAGCTGCCATCCTCCGCTCGAATCCGATCCCGCAATAGTCGTGGTGCCGAATAGACCAAGCGGCAGCGCTGAATCATGAACCTCCCCTCCGGATCACGAATTGCGACGGGTACCGTCACGGCCAGCTCTTTGGCGTCGTGCCGATACTCGCCGGTATCTTTGCCAAAGCTGCCAGCCCCTTCTTTTAAATTGAAGAGACGACGCGAATAGCGTGGATCAGCGGGAGTGAAGTTGAGTGGACGTGCGGACACTTCTTCCATCGCCTCCCGAATCTCGCAGTATTCACGGAATGTTTCGAGCGGATCAGCGGCCCACTCCTGTTTCTCGATCTGCTTCTGGAGTACGTCATCCGGCTCGCGCCAAATGCACCACGCAGTCTCATCGGCGATGAGCGCCTCGAAAAGCTTGTGAGAGCCGATCTGCTCGCGCTTCTCCCCTTTGCGCAGATCATCCAGCTCCGATTTAAGTTTAGCCTGTGTGTCCTTCGAGTAGGTGTTGCCTTTCTCCACAATCTTCTGCCAACGCCGCTTCACCTCGCTCCAACCCTTCATGGTCCGACGACGCAGCCCATAAGCAGTTCGTCGGCCTTCTGTGAGTCGGTACTCCTCGGCCAGATCGTCATTGATGATCTGGCGCAATCGGTCGATGCGGGCGTCGCCGGTAAATCGCGGGAGCGCAACCGCCTCGCCGTTGTCGTTCGCGGGTGCCTTGGGCTTGCCCTCGCACTCTTTCCAAACGTTCTCCAAACGCGCACGGAGTTTTTGATCGCCCTCCGTATCGCCCGCATAATCCTGCATCGCGCGCGCGCCGTCCATCACGAGCAGCTTGGTGGCAAACCCGGTCAGCTTCTCCTCCCGGTTTTCTACGTTCTGTTGAAATTGATTGTAGACTTTCAGGGCCTCCTTGAAGGCAGCGACGTCAAACTCCTTCCAGACCACTTGGTAAAGCAATCCCGCAGTGAGTTCGTGTCTGTAGGTTGATTGCTCGTGCAAGTCCTTTGTTGATTCAACGTTTTGCCATAGTGGCAGCGCTGTAAACGCACGAAACACAATGCCGGCACGCGCCCGAACCATCTTAATCGGGTCATCTTCAAGAGAAACAAACCGAGCTTCTTCTTTTTCTTTATGGCTGAGTTCTTTCTTTTTTCCCGACTTCTTCTCGCTAGGTTCATCATAGATGCGGCGGAGGACGCTCAGGCCTTCTTCATCCGGGGAGAGATACTTGAAGACAAGGAAACCGTAGAAACGGTGCTTGAGCGCATCCTTGTTGATACTGCCGCCAGCATACTCCGTAATATTTGGGATTCTTATTTTGAGCTTTTCAGAGAGCTGATGTTTTTGGGTTTCGGAAATAAGATGCGCTTTGGCCAAGGTTTCTAACGCATCGGCAAATACTACTTTGGTGCGTGCTTCATCAAGCAATACGCCGCCGCCTGCGACATTGCAGAAGTGAAACTGTTTGAGCGCCGAATGGATTCGATGGACGTGCCTGCCGGCCAACGGATGCCATACTAATCGTGCCACTTGTTGGACGGCTTTCACCTTCGCCAATTGTGATGCTTCTCGCGGGAACGTGACACCTCTCTTGAAACCGCTTTGACAAAAATAGGGCCAGTATTCCATGCCACCTTGTTGAATCGATCCTTCACCACCGAGATCATGGGCGAGTGATTCGCCCGCCAATTCCTGCTCCAATCTTTCGACCCCGTTGTGACGCAAGGGCTGTTGAAATCGCTCTACTGCCTCCGCCAACGTCGGCGGCTCAACCAACTGCCACGCTCGTTGCAAGGACTCCCGCATTCCCTGACGCCGTTGTCCCTTTTTATCCGCCACCTCCCATACTTGCTCCAGCAACCCGCGCAGCCTCGTCAGCTTGCTCTCCGGTGCCACTCCCATCGACGCCAACGCGACGATGTAGTAATTCACCGCATCCTGAAACAACCTGTGGTGCTCCCAGAGAGCGTCCTGTCCGTTAGGAAGCTGCTCCCATTCATTCTTGGTTCTGACTTTGGGGATTTCGACGGACGAGACGCGGCCTTGGTAAATGCGGTTCATGGCGGGCGGTGGGCGGGGGTTGGCGAACGGCAATAAAAAGATTGCCCGGTTCACTTACGCGGAACCGGGCCTTGCTAGCGGGCCCGCAGCATCTCTGGGCCACGGGAGCGATTGGGTCAATAGTGCTTCCGACTAAGATGAGGACGCGGGGTGGGGGCACCCCGCCCACAGGGAAGGCCGCTATCAGCGATCCCGACCTACATCCGCTGGATTCTGCGCGCTACTCAGTATGACAAACAAAAAGGCGCGACCCTCGCGGATCGCGCCTCTTTTGCTTGCCCGTCCGGGGGGTAGTCCGGTCGGGAATTATCAGTGGCCGTGCTTCTTGGCTTTGGGCTCGGCGGCCTCGCCGCCGCCGCCCACCGCGATCATGTCCGCCGGGACGTTCGAGAGGGCGTCCTCCATGGTGGTGAGGCCAAACTTGACCTTGAGCATGGAGTCCTGGTGCATGGTCTTCATCCCGTTTTTCATGCAAACGCGCTTCAGGTCGGCGACCTCGACTTCCTTGTTGATGGCCTCGACGATTTCCTCGCAGTTGACCATGAGCTCGTGGATGCCGACGCGGCCCTTGTAGCCGTTGCCGCCGCAGATGTGGCAGCCGCCGGGGGCGGCCTTGAAGATCTCGGGCACCTCTTTGAGGTCGAGCGCCTTCATGATGATGTCCGCCTCGCGGCCCTCCGGCGTGTATTTCACCTTGCAGTTCTTGCAGACGCGACGGAGGAGGCGCTGGGCGCACACGCACACGAGCGCGGCCGAGATGTTGAAGGGCTCGATGCCCATTTCACCCATGCGGGACACCGTGGAGGGGGCGTCGTTGGTGTGGAGGGTGGAGACGAGCAAGTGACCGGTGAGCGCCGCTTCGCAGGCGATCTGGGCGGTTTCCTTGTCGCGGATTTCGCCCACGAGGATGATGTCCGGATCCATCCGCAGGTAGCAGCGCAGCGCCCGTTGGAAATCGAGGCCGATCTGCTTGTTCATCTGCATCTGGTTCAGGCCGGGGAGCGTGTATTCGATCGGGTCCTCGGCGGTCTGGATGTTGACGTCGGGCGTGTTGATCTCCGCCAGCGCGGCGTAAAGGGTCATGGACTTGCCGGAGCCGGTCGGGCCGCAGTGCAGGATCATGCCGTAGGGCTGGCGGACGCAGTCGCGGTATTTGGCGAGATTCTCCTCCGAGAAACCCAGCTGGGGCAGCGGCAGGGTGGACTTCGCCTTGTCGAGGATACGCATGACCACCTTTTCGCCGTGGTTCATCGGGCCGGTGGCGACGCGCAAGTCGATATCGATGTTTTTCTTCGTGAACTTCTTGAAGACGATACGTCCGTCCTGCGGGAGGCGCCGCTCCGAGATGTCGAGGTTGCACATGATCTTGAGGCGGGCGACCATGGCGAAGGCGACCTGCTTCGGGAGGCGCATCTTCTCGGCGCACATGCCGTCCACGCGGTAGCGGACCACGAGGTCCTTTTCCATGGGCTCGATGTGGATATCGGACGCGCCGGAGATGTAGGCGTCCTCGATGATGCGGTTGGTGAGCTGGATGATGGGGGCGGAGTCCTCGCTCTCAAGGTCGGCGGCCTTGACCTCGCCGCCGCCACCACCCTCGGTGTAGGCGCCGGAGATGAGGTCCTTCACCTCGTCGATGTCGACCTCGGTGGCGGCCTCGCCGGTCTTGGCGCCGGCGCCGGCCTTCTCGCCGAAGCACTTCTTGAGCAGGGCGTCGAGGAGGCTGGCGGGGATGACCTTGACGTCGTCGATCGACATCTCGGTGGCCTGGGAGAACGCCTCGCGCTTGGCGTAGTCCAGCGGGTTGGTCATCAGCACCGAGCAGGAGTTGGTGCCCGTCTTCTTGTAGGGGAAGATGCACTCGCGGCGGATGACGGCGTCGCCCGTGATCTCGACGAGCTTCTCGTCGATCTCGACATCCTCGATCTTGGTGATGAGGGGCAGTTCGGTGAACTTGGCGATGAACTTGGCGGTGTCCTCGGGGGTGAGCTGGAACTTCGGGTCCAGCATGCGCTGGATGAGGGTGGAGGAATATTCGGCCACCTCCAGGAGCACGCTGAGGTCCTTGGGGGTGAACGAGCCGCCGGTGCCTGCGGAGGGCTCCTTGTTGAGGACCTGGATGGCGCCGATGATGATGTTCGTCTTGAGCGGGACGGTGAGCATCGAGTTCACCTCGAAGCCGACATCCATTTTCTTGAGGGTGGCGGCGTCGGCGCCCTTGCCGCTGAAGAAGAGGGGTTCGCCGGTCTGGATGACCTTGCCGACGTTGCCGGTGCCGGCGGGCAGTTTGAGCGTGAGGAGCTTCTTGGCGGTCTCGCGGAATTGGACCTCCTTGCCCTTGTCGGAACCCCACAGGGTGGGCGAATAATAGACCTGCTTGAACGCGATCTCGCCGCCCTCGACCAGATACAAGGTCATGGACTGCGCCTGCAGCGACTCGACGACCTTGCTGGAGGTAAGCTCGAGCACGGTGTTGACGTCCTCCTTGCTGGGGGCGGGCTTCGAGATGACCTTGATGAGCAGGGAGCGGCGCAGCGTGCCGGTGAGATTGCTGGAGGTAGCCATGAGGAAGGGGAGGTGGAGGAGAGCCGGCCGGCCGGCGCCGGGTGGAACGGCGACGGTAGATTGAAAAACGCGCTTGCTTGTAAGGGCAATTTTTCGCGTGGTCGAGGGCGAATTGCAAATGCTTGGCTGGCTCAAAGAGATCTGGAGCAAGGTTGTGCGACGCGAGGCCCCCACGGCCCGCGCGGAAGCCGGGGCCCGGGGCGAGCGGGCCGCCGCGGACTTCCTCCAGGCCCGCCACGGCTTCGCGATCGTGACCCGGAACTGGCGCAGTCCGCGTGATCTTCGCGACGAGATCGACCTCGTGTGCCGCGACGGCGACGTGCTGGTGTTCGTCGAGGTCAAGGCGCGGGCCGAGGGCGCGCTCGTGTCGGGTTTCTCGGCGGTGAATGAGCGGAAGAAGCGGGCGCTGCGCCGCGCGGTGCACTCCTATCTCGGGGCGCTGGCGAATCCGCCCCGCACCTTTCGGTTCGACGTCGCGGAGGTCACGCTCAGCGGCCGGCTGCCGCCGCAGGTGATGCATTTCGCGAATGTTCCGCTTTTCCCCAAGGGTTACCATGTCGCGCGGCAAAGCGGCTCGCTGGACCAGATGTGAGGGATCGCCTTGTCGTCCGGCCCGCGGTTAGGACACAGGCCGGGAAGTATAGCCTTGCGGGGGCTACCCGTCGGGCCGATTTTTCCGGCGTATGGCAGAAGAAGCCCGTCACCCGTTCCTGCATGGTCTCAGCAAGCACCGCGGCTCGCCGCCGACGGTGATCGTCATTTTCGGCGCCTCGGGCGATCTGACCGCCCGCAAGCTCATCCCCGCGATCTACAACCTGGCCCACGACGGCCTGCTGCCGGCGGATTTTTATCTCATCGGCTTCGGCCGGAAGGCGATTCCCGACGCGGAGTTTCAGCAGATTGCCGCCGGCGCCATCAAGGAATTCTCCCGCCGCGAGCCGAGCCCCGAGGTCTGGGCCCGCCTGGCGCCCCGCACGCTCTATGTCAGCGGCGGCTATGACGAGAAACCGGCCTACGACCGCCTCGCCCAACGCATTGCCGGCCTCGAGCAGGAGATCGGCCAGCAGCTGCAATCGCTGTTCTATATCTCGACGCCCCCGACCGTCTTTGCCCCGATCATCCAGAATCTCGGTGCCAGCGGCCTGGCCGCGCGTTACCTGGGCCAGGCGCACCAGTCGAAGGTCATCATCGAGAAACCCTTCGGTCGCGACCTCGCCAGCGCCCAGGCCCTGAACCGGGAGCTTACTTCCGTCCTCCAGGAGCCGCAGGTCTTCCGCATCGACCACTACCTTGGCAAGGAAACCGTGCAGGACCTGCTCGTGCAGCGCTTCGCCAACTCCATCTTCGAGCCGATCTGGAACCGGAACTTCATCGACCACGTGCAGATCACCGTGGCCGAGCAGGTGGGCGTCGAGGCCCGCGCCGGCTACTACGAGCAGAGCGGCTGCCTGCGCGACATGATCCAGAACCACACCATGCAGCTCCTCGCGCTCACCGCGATGGAGCCGCCTGTGTCGATGGACGCCGAGTCCGTGCGCAACGAGAAGGTGAAGGTCCTCAAGGCCATCCAGCCCCTCCGGCTCGACGGTCCGAACCCCGACGTGGCCCGCGCGCAATACGGCGAGGGGGTCATCAGCGGCAAGCCCGTGCCGGGCTACCTGCAGGAGAAGGATGTGTCGCCGGCGTCCGGCACCGAGACCTTCGCGGCGCTCCGCCTCAGCATCAACAACTGGCGCTGGCAGGGCGTACCGTTCTATCTTCGCTCCGGCAAACACCTGGCCCGCCGCGTCAGCGAGATCGCCGTCCGCTTCAAGCGCACGCCCGGCAGCCTGTTTGCCGAGACGGACCGCTCCATGCTCGCCGCCAACACGCTGGCCTTCCAGATCCAGCCCGACGAGGGCCTGAGCCTCATCCTCAACGCGAAGATCCCCGGCCTCGAGACGCGCACGCAGCCGGTGAAGATGAACTTCAAATACGCCACGACCTTCGGCTCGAACACGCCGGAGGCCTACGAGCGCCTCGTGCTCGACGCCATGATCGGGGACGGCACGCTCTTCCTCCGCGGCGACGAGACCGAGCGCTCCTGGCAGCTCTGCACGCCGGTCCTCGAGCACTGGGCCGCGGCGGGCCGCACCGGCCTGGACACCTACGCCTCGGGCGCCTGGGGCCCGAAGTCGGCCGAGGCGCTCCTCGCGGCGAACGGACATTCGTGGCGAGAGCCGTGAATGGTAAAGAGCTGTGACGAGTGATAAGTGAAGAGTGACGAGTTCATCCTTTCCACCCCCGCCCCAATCTCCCGGTTCATCACTTGTCACGCTTCACCCATCACTTTCCCCATGCCCGCCGTCTTTGACGCTCTGCCCGGCCAGGAGGTGCCCGTCGGCGGCATCGTGGCGGGTTTCCAGAAACTCTGGGCCGGTTCCCCGGCCAAGGAGAGCCGCGCCGTGCAGCTGAACCTCGTGCTGCATCTCGGGGGGAACACCACGCCGGCCAACGCGGTGGACGAATTCCAGGCCACGCTGCGCTTCGCCCAGCGCTACCCGGCGCGGGTCGTCGTGCTGTGCCCTGACTTTGACGAGCAGGCGCCGGCCGAGATCCGCGCGAAGATCTACGGCGAGTGTTTCCTGGGCAAATCGAAGAACGACACCCGCTGCGTCGAGTTTGTCATCCTGCACTACACGATGGCGGTGCGGAGCCATCTGGAGAACCAGGTGTCCGTGTGCCTTTCGACGGACATGCCGCTCTATTATTGGGGCCACAAGTTCACCTCGGCGAAGCGGCTGGCCGACTACGGCTACCTGCTGACGCGCTCCAAGCGTATCCTGTTCGACAGCGCCGTGGTGCCGGCGGACGCCTTCACCTATCCGTGGCCGAACCTCGCCGCCGTGCGCGATCTCGCCTACACCCGCACGCTGCCGCTGCGCCAGAACCTCGGGCAGTTCCTCAGCCGCTACTCGCCCGCGCTCATCATCGCCGGCCTGCAGAAGGTGACGATCCGCCACCGGCAGCAGTTCGCCGCCGAGGCCAGCTGCCTGCTCGGCTGGGTGAAAAAGGGGCTCATCCGCAGCGGCGCCGGCGGGGTGGCCTTTGAAGTGACCGGCGTGGACTGCGCCGGGTGCTTCGCCATGGAGTTTGTTTATGCGGATCCGAAGAAGGTCTTCCGCTGGGAGGCCGACCTCAGCCAGGACCACGCCGCGTTCACCGGCGATCTCGGCACGGGCCGGACGACACTGGTGGCCGGGGCGCACTTCCTCGCGCCAGAAATGGCTTTAAGCGAGGCGATGTTCTTCTAGACTGCCGCGATGCCAGCCGACCACCCGCTGCAGGATGCCGTTCCTCCGGGTGGTGTCGCTGCCCGCCGGGTGCGGCCGATCTACCGCGTGTTCGTGAGCTCGACGTGGCTGGATCTGCAGCCGGAGCGCCGGGCGCTGATGGACGCGCTGAACCGCATGGAGGAGATGCGCTTCGTGGGCATGGAGTTCTTCGGCAACCGGCCGGACGACACGCACCACGTCTCGATCGACCAGGTGGACCTGTGCGAGGTGTTTGTGGGCATCATCGGCCACCGCTACGGTTCGGGCATCACGGCGGCGGAGTATCGGCGGGCGCGTTCGCTCGGCCTGCCGTGCTTCGTCTATTTCAAACGCGGCGAGGCTGCCTCGCCGGAGCAGACGGACAACGACCCCGCGCTGGCGGCGAAGCTGGCCGAGTTCAAGCAGGAGCTGTTGCGCGGCCACACCGTGAAGGAATTCGATCGGCCGGAGGAACTGTCCGCCAACGCCACCGCCGACCTGCCCCGCGACCTGAGCGATGTCCGCATGTTTAGTTTCCAGGTGCTGCGGCCGCTGGTCCTAAACACCATGGCCTGGGCCTCCCTCCAGGCGCTCGACGGCCAGGGCGATGCGGCGCTCGCCACCCTGCTACCGCTGCTGCAGGTGGGGGGCAAGCTCGAGGAGGCGGCCCGCGGGGTGCGGTATTGGAGAGATGCGCGAGAGATGCAGGATGCGGCGATCAAGGCGGCGGGCTTCGTGCTGGATAACACCCCGGTGTCGGCGGAGGCCCGGGCTCGCTTTGCCGCCGCGCTGGTGGCCCGTGGGGGCGGGACGGCCGGGGCGCGCCGCGTCTATGCCATTCGTTTTGCGAGGATTGAGCAGGCGAGCAGATCTTTCGGGAAGGTGATGACCAGTTGGGATTGGGAACAATTTGCTTTCCTGCAACAGGGTCTGGACCTGCTGGGATCGGTGGCCTTCAACCGGCAGGCGTCGCTCAATCGTTGGGGTGAATTGTTTGCCGACCTCGCGGAGTTTGCGCAGCGGCGCGAGTTCGACCAAGCCCAGCAGCGTGCCACCGGGTTTCTCGCGCAGGAAGGCGGCCCCCGGTTCAAGAATGTCGGCAACTCCTGGGTGATTCGCCTGACCGCCGTATCCCTGGTCTCAATGACATCGCCAAGGAACAGAAGGGGTATTGGTTGGTGGAGGACCGGCGCACGCCGCTGCTGGCGCGGCTGGGGGAACCTTGAGGCTTGTGCTGCTTTGCGGCCGTGGCTCAGCCCAGCACCCGCAGGCCGCGCAGGGCGGACTCCATCCGGTCGAAGACGGGCAGACCGGCGCACTGGAAGACCGAGCGGAACTCCGTGTATTCCGGCCCGGCGTCCACCACGATGGCGATCGGCTTGTGGTGGACATCCCGCAGCGCGGTGAGCATGCGGGCGAGCTTCGCGGCGCCGGCTTCGGTCGTGTCGAGCTTTTGCGTGAAGGGGACGAGTCCCAAGACCACCACCTCCGCGGCTTCAATCAGCAGGGATGTGGCGGCGATGAAATCGGTCGGGCCGGCCATCGGGGTCAGGTCCAGCGGGAGACGGGGCGCGACCAGGCCGGACAAGTCGTGCCGCTGCAGGAGAACCGCCAGGGCCTGTTGCTTCGAGTCATCCAGTTGCGCGGCGGGCAGGCCGGTGCCGAACAGGTCGCTGCCGTTCACACTTTCAAAGCCGGCATTGGTCACCACGGCCACCGGTCCGGCCTGCCAGTGCGGGCAAGCGCTGAGCCACATGAGCGCCGCGTCGAAGTCCGCGATGGTGTCGGCAAACTTCGCGCCGGCCCGCTCCAGCAGGGTGCGCTCGAGGATGATGTCACTTACCATGGCGCCGGTGTGGCTGGCCGCCGCAGCCTGACCGGCGGCGGTGCGGCCGGCGCGGTGGAGCACCACGGGCCGGCCCTGCGCGCAGAGGCGCTGGATGGCTTCGGCCGCGACTGGGAGCTGACCTGGGCCGAAACCCTCCACGTAGCAGGCCACCGGCCCGGAGCCCGGCTCCGCGGCCAGGGCCGCGAGCATGTCGCACAGCGCGACATCGAGTTGGTTGCCTAGAGCGACGGCGACACCGAAACGCAGCGCGGGCAGACGCGATTGAAGGCAAAGCAGGAAGGCCCCACTCTGGCTGAACAAAGTGAGTTCACCGCCCTGCGGGGACGGGGCAGCGAGCTTGCCGGCGGGAATGAAAGACGTGTTGAGTGCGCGGGCCGGCACCCAATGTCCGAGGAAATTCGGTCCGAGTACGGCGGGTGTCCAACGGCCCGCGGAGCGGGCGCGGTGCAACGCGGCGATCATGCGCAGGCCGAGCCCGGCATGATCCGCGCCATCCCCGATTCCTCCGGCCACCAGCGCCACGCAGCGCGCGCCGCCGCCCTGCGCGATGAGTTTTTCCAAGGTCTCGACTGCGCCGGACGCGGGCATGGCCAGCAGCAGCAGGTCCACGGGCTGATCCTTCAAGGCCGCTACGTCGGCCAGACAGGGGAAGCCGAGCAGTTCATCGTGGCCGGACTTGATGATCAGGAGGTCGCCGGCGGGCAGCGGGCAACGGGTGAGATTTTCCAGGATGGTGCGGCCAACCCCGCCTGCCTGCGTGGATACACCGGCAAGGGCGATGCGACCGGGCGCGGTCAGGGCGCTCAGGAATCCCGCCGGCGGAGCGAGGCGGGGAGCCGGGCGCGGTCCGCGGCTGCCGACGGCATCGAGCGGGCGGGGCAAACCTTCCACGTCGAGCGCCACCGGGTTCAGCTCCAGCAGCGACAGACCGTCTTTTTCCAACACTTCGGCGAGGGTCCACAGCGATCGGAGGAAAGCCTCGAGCGTGGCGCGGTCGGTCAATTCCCGGGTGCCGCGGATCCGGCCAAGCCAGATGCGGCCGAGCAGGTGGGTTTCAAGATCGTGGAGGGCCTGATCGACGGAGGTAATGGCCACCGGCCACCGACGCGGCGGAGCGAGTTCGGCGAGGGTATCGGCCTGCAGGCCACCGAAGCCAAAGATCACCGTCCAGCCGGTCTCGCCGCGGGTCAGCGAGACGAGGGCCTCCGAGGGCAGGTGGGGGCAATGCGCGAGGTCGATCTGCTCGCACACGAGTCCGTCCATCCAGCGGTGCCCGCCCGCCTCGAGACGCTGGTGCATGCCCTTGAATTCATTAAGCACGGTCTGTCGCTCGTACGGCAGGAAGTGAACGGCGCCCAACTCGGACTTGTGCCAGACATTTTCCCCGAGGCCCTTCACCACCACAGGTTCGCCCGGCTCGAAGGGCAGGGGGCCGCCCTCGACGCCGTGGCGCGGCGGGTGCAGGCCCGCGCGCTGGAGCAGCGCGTAGGCCTCGGTCTCCGGGACAAAGCTGGAGGTGTTCATGCAGGGGCGGGAGTCACGGCCTGTTGGCCGGCGGCGAAGGCGGCCTCGTTCAGCGGCAGGATCGCGGCTTTGTCCTTCAGGACATGCCGCAGGGTTTCCAGCAGGGCGGTGGCCGGCAGCAGGTCGCTGGCGGCCTGGAGGGCGCCAAGGGCGACGATGTTCTTGACCACCGGCCGGCCCAGGTTGGAGGCCAGGCGGGAGAAGGGCACGGGCAGCACGCGGCGGCCCGCCGGCATCGGCCCCGGCTCGGGGATGAGCGTGCTGTCGTAGAGAATGAGTCCGCCCTCGACGACGGTGCCGGCAAACTTGGCGAGGCTGGGGGCGTTGAAGGCGATGAGAATGTCGGGCGCGGGTGCAGCAGGATTGAGCACCTCGTGCGCCGCGAGGTGAACGTCCGCGTAGGAGGTGCCGCCGCGACTTTCCGGGCCGTAGCTCGGGATGTGCGTGGCGTCGAAGCCCAAGGCGATGGCGGCACGAGCCAGGAGCAGCGCAGCGGTCTGGGCGCCATCGCCGCCGGCGCCGGCGAGCTTGAGGCTGACGTCGCGTTGCCCAAGGTGGGCCGGCCAGACCGCGGCGGGGCGGGGGCCGGCGGCCGGATCGGCGCCGCAGTAACCGAGGATCTCCTCCGGCACGAAGCGCGGGGCCGCGGGACTGAACCACGGTTCGCGGGTCAGGTCTTTCTTCACGCCGAGCGGGTAGACCGGCTCCATTTTTTCCCGCACCCACTTTTCCGCGTCGATCGGCGACAGCTTCAGGTGGGTGGGGCACTCGCTGAGGATCTCGATGAAGGCATAACCGCGGCCCTCGACCTGCAGCTGGATGGCCTTCTTGATGGCGCGGCGGGCCTTCACGCGGTTCTTCGCGTCGTAAAGGGCGACGCGTTCCACGTAGACCGGGCCGTCGAGCGAGGCGATGAGCTCGGCCATCTTGAGCGGCTGGCCCATGGCCGCGGTGCGCCCGTCCGGGCTGGTGGCGGTGCGCTGGCCGATCAGCGAGGTCGGCGCGAGCTGACCGCCCGTCATGCCGTAGACGGCGTTGTTCACGAAGATGACCGTGATCGGCAGGCCCAGCTGGGCGACGGAGATGGTTTCCGCGAGGCCGATGGAGGCGAGGTCGCCGTCGCCCTGGTAGGAGATGACGACGGCCTCGGGGTTGGCCAGCTTGTGGCCGAGCGCGACCGCCGGGGCGCGGCCGTGGGCGGCCTGCGTGTTGCCGACATTGAAGTAGAAAAAGGCGAACACGGCGCAGCCCACCGGGCTGACGAGGATGGTCCGGTGCTGCAGATCGAGCTGCTCGATGACCTCCGCCAGGTCGCGATGAATGACGCCATGGCCGCAGCCGGCGCAGTAGTGCGTGCTGTGGCCTTTGAGGCCCTCGCCGTGCGCGTGGCGCCGGAAGTTCTGATAAAAGACACCGCTCACGATTGCACCCTGCGGGTTGAAAGGATGGCGCGCAGGATCTCGTCCTGGGACGGCAGCACGCCGCCGTAGTGTTGGACCGGGGTGATGGGCGGCGGCGCGATGCCGGCATGGCTGAGGGCAAGGCGCAGCTCGTCCTCCAGCTGGCCCGGGCTGCCCTCGACGATGACCAGGTGTTGCACGGCGGGCAGGATCGTCCGGAGCATGGTGATGGGGAAGGGCCACAGCGTCACCGGGCGGAACAGGCCGGCGCGCACGCCCTGCGCCCGCGCGGCCTCGACCGCGCCCTTGGCCATGCGGGCGGGGGTGTTGCAGGCGATGACGAGCACGGCGGCATCCTCGCAGCGGAAGGTGTCGCAGCGTTGCTCCTCAGCGGCGATGCGGGCGTATTTTTCGTTGAGGTGGCGGTTGTGGGCCTCGAGGTCGCCCTCCGCGAGATGGATGGAGCAGATGAGGTTGAGGTGGTGCGCGTAATCGCCGCAGACGGCCCAGGCGGGGCGGCCGGGTTTGCGCAGCGTGGCGGGCAGCCGCACCACGCCGGTCATCTGGCCGAGAAAGCCGTCGCCGAGGACGATGACCGGGTTGCGGTAGGTGAAGCTCAGCTCGAAGGCATGCATCGTCAGGTAAAGCATTTCCTCGGGGGTGCCGGGGGCGAGGACGATGGCGTGGGTGTTGCCATGGCCGAGGCCGCGGCAGGCGAGCTTGATGTCGGCCTGCTCGGGGCCGAGGTTGCCGAGTCCGGGGCCGCCGCGCATGATGTTGACGAAGACCCCGGGGACCTCGGCGCCGATCATGTAGCTGATGCCCTCCAGCATCAGGCTGAAGCCCGGGCCGCTGGTGAAGGTCATGCAGGGCACGCCGGCACCGCCGGCGCCATACATCATGTTGACGGCGGCGGTCTCGCTCACGGCCTGCACGAAGTGCCCGCCGACCTTGGGCAGGATCTTCGCCATGAGTTCCGAGCCTTCGGTGCTGGGCGTGATGGGGTAGCCGAAAAAGTGCCGGCAGCCGGCGAGCAGCGCGCCGACGGCGGACGCGTAGGTGCCCTTGAGGACCAGCGGCTCGCAGGCGGGCAGGGGCACGAACTCGTCGGGCTGGTCCACCTGGGCGATCTCGGGCAGCTTCTTGCGACCGAAGCGCTGGGCGGGGTCCTCGAGCTCAAAGTCGAAGGCTCCGGTCGGGTGCTCCGTCTGGGGGCGCAAGCCGTAGGGCTCGGGGCAGGCCTGCATGCACAGTGAGCAGCCGTTGCAGGCGTCGAGGTGCAGCTCGACGGGCATGACGCCTGTCAGCGGGTTGAGCACGGTGCCCGGCGTGATGCAATCGCGCGGGCAGGCGTCGATGCAGCGCAGGCAGCCTTTGCAATACTCCGGCTGGAGGAAGGGTTTGGGGCGGGCGGAGGCGATCATGGCGCGGGAGGCGCGGGACGCCGGCCGGGCGGACGGCCGGACCAACGCAGGGGCTTTCGGCCGAAGATAGCGGGGGCAGGGCCGGGGGACTGCGCATGCCTTGGCGGAGGCTGCGCGGATGTTGAGCGGGAGGGGCGTTTACTCTGAAAGAACTAGGCGGCAGGCGGCGCGAAAAATTATCCGTGCCTCCCGGCGCGATCCGTGGCTAATGGGACCATGTCCTGGATATGGTTGATCATCGCCGGTCTCCTCGAGATTGCCTGGGCCATCGGCCTGAAATACGCCGATGGTTTCACGAAGCTGAAGCCCAGCATCGTCACGGTGCTGCTGATGCTAGCCAGCTTCTGGTGCCTGGCGCAGGCGGTGCGGGGCCTGCCGCTCGGGACCAGCTACGCCATCTGGACGGGCATCGGCGCGGTCGGCACGGCGGTGCTGGGGATGATCCTGTTCAAGGAGCCCGCCACGGTGGCGCGGCTGCTGTGCATGTTACTGATCGTCGCCGGCATCGTTGGGCTGAAGCTGACGACCAAAGGGTAAACCACGGAACACACGGAAGGAGGCAGGTCTCCGCTGAAATTTCCGTGTATTCCGGGTGTTCCGTTGTTATTGCCTGAGCATGAAACGGACGCTGCTGGGCCTGTTGTTCCTGCCGGGGGTTTTGTTCGCGGCAGATGCGCCGCCGCCGGGCCAGGCGAAGGCGGCCGTCGCCCTCAACCAACTCGCCTGGCTCGCGGGCCATTGGCGGATGGAGAAGGGCGGCCGGGTGGTGGATGAGCAGTGGATGGCGCCTGCGGCGGGCGTGATGCTCGGCATGTCGCGGACGATCGCGCGCGGCAAAGTGGTCGAGCACGAATTCACGCAGATCCGCGAGGGTCCCGGTGGGGCGTTGTATTTTATCGCGATGCCCTCGGGGCAGAAGGAGGCGGCGTTTGAGATCGTGTCGCTCACGGACCGCGAGGCGGTGTTCGAGAACAAGGGGCATGATTTCCCGCAGAAGATCATCTATGCGCTGCAGTCCGACGGTTCGCTGATCGCGAAAATCGAGGGTCCGGGGAAGGACGGCACCACGCGGCGCATCGAATTTCCCTACAAAAGGGTCGGCAACTAAGGGCAGGAGAGGTGGGAGGGGCTTTAGACCCCGACAATTCTCACGAAGTCGCGAAGTCGGGGCGTAACGCCCCTCGCCCACGCGGCAAGCTGACGAATTTATCCGTGATAATCCGGGTCATTCGTGGCTAAATGATTTCATGAAAACCAAACCACGGGTGACGGGCATCGGCGGTATTTTCTTCAAGGTGAAGAATGCCAAGAAACTGGGCGCTTGGTATCAGAAGCATCTCGGCCTGCCGGTCGAGCCCTGGGGTGGATGTTCGTTCCCGTGGCGTGACGCGAAAAACCCAAAGAAGAAGGGCACGACGGTGTGGAGCCCGTTTCCGGGTGACACGGCATATTTCGGCACCGGCAAGCAGGCGCACATGGTGAATTACCGCGTCGCGAATTTGAAGAAGGTGCTCGCCGTCCTGAAAAAAGGAAAGGTCTGGATCGACCCGAAAGGCATCGAGTCCTCCGAATACGGCCAGTTCGCCTGGATCAAGGACGGCGAAGGCAACCGCATCGAGCTCTGGCAGCCGCCGAAGGGTTGCTGATCTTGCGGGAAGGTGATTTTCTTTGCCGCGGTGCCGTGCGCGGGCTTGAATCCATCATGCCATCCATTGCGCCCGCGTTCTTCCGGCTGCTTTTATTGACTGGCATGGCGCTGATGCTCACCGGCTGCGTTACGTCCAAGAAATACAAGATGGCGAAGAAGGAGGGCATGCCGCCAGCCCGGATGTTTGACTGGCAGGCCTCGGCTTCGTCCGCGGATTTGACGCTGCACTCGGTCATTGTGTTCAAAGGACCGGGCTCGTGGAAACGTGAGGCCCGGTGGGACGAGTATACGGTGACGGTTGCGAACCGGGGATCGGCCCCGCTGGTGGTCGGAGAGGCGGTGTTGATTGATTTGCTGGGGCAGCCCCAGGTTTCCGGCATGGAGCCGTGGAAACTGGAAAAGCTCAGCTACACCAACTGGGATAAATACGGCAAAACGGGGCTCAAGTTACTCGCCGGGGCCGGGGCGGTGACCTTGTATGGCGCCGCGGTCGTGGCCACGTCGCTTGGCTCGATCATGGGCGGCGGGGCGGCGGCCGGCGGGGGAGTGGCCATTTTGAACATCATTCCCGTGGTGGCGTTGGTGGACATCACCGCGGTCGCCATTATGAACAATCAGAACAAGAAAAAAGTGGTGGCCGAATTCAACCGCCGGCGGCTGGCGCTGCCGTTGACGATTCCGGGAGGGCAAAGCGTGACAGGCAGTTTTTTCTTCCCCATGACGCCAGGACCGAGAAAAATGTTCCTGCGGGGAGGGCGTGGCGACCAGCCGGTGGAACTGGCGCTTGATCTTGCTCCACTCGCCGGCCTGCACATCAAGCCGGGGGCGCAAAAGAAAACTACGCCACCCTGAGCACCGCGTAGCTTTTCTTGCCTTTGCGGAGCAGCAGATATTTCCCGAACAGCAGGTCGCTGGTTGCGACATTGCGGGTGTGGTCCGGCACGCGGATATTGTTCAGGTAAATGCCACCGGCTTCGAGGTCCTTGCGGGCGGCGCCTTTCGATGGAGCGAGGCCGGAATGGACGATCAGATCGGCGATGGGCGTGCCGGCACCTTCGAGCTTCACCTTTTCGAGGTCCTTGGTTGGGACTTCGCCGGCGACATCCTTGAATATTTCCTCGGTGATACCATCCAGCGAGCCGCCGAAGAGGATCTCGCTGGCCTTGAGCGCGGCGGCGAGCGCCTCCTGGCCGTGGACGAGGACGGTCATCTCCTTCGCGAGAGCCTTCTGCGCCGCGCGGGCACCCGGGTTGGCCTTGAGCTCGGCTTCGAGCGCGGCGATCTCGGGCTGCGAGAGGAAGGTGAGCGTCTTGAGCAGCTTGAGGACGTCGGCGTCGTCGGCGTTCACGAAGAACTGGTAGAAGCGGTAGGGGCTGGTTTTTTTCGGATCGAGCCAGACGGTGCCGGTGGCGGTCTTGCCGTATTTCGAGCCGTCGGACTTGGTGAGCAGGGGGAACACGAGGCCCCAGACGGTGGCGCCGAGTTTCTTGCGCGTCAGCTCAGTGCCGACGGTGATGTTGCCCCACTGGTCGGTCGCGCCGACCTGCAGCTCACAGTTGAAGGTTTTGCGCAGGTGGTAGAAATCGAAGCCTTGCAGCAGCATGTAACTGAACTCCGTGAAGCTGATGCCGGTGCTGCGGTCCTCCATGCGCGAGCGGACGGAATCCTTCGCGATCATGGAATTCACCGTGATGTGCTTGCCGATGTCGCGGAGGAACTCGAGGAAGGTGACGGCGCCGGTCCAGTCGTAGTTGTTGACGAGGCGGGCGGGGTTCTTCGCGCCGGAGAAATCAAGGAAGCGCGCAAGCTGCGGTTTGATGCAGTCGAGGTTGTGCTGGAGCTGGTCGGGCGTGAGCAGGTTGCGCTCGTCGGATTTGCCGGAGGGGTCGCCCACCATGCCGGTGGCGCCGCCGGCCAGGGCAATCGGCAGGTGCCCGTATTGCTGGAAGCGGCGCAGGGCAAAAAGCGGCACGAGGTTGCCGACATGGAGCGAGTCAGCCGTCGGGTCGAAGCCGCAATAAAGCGTGGTCGGGCCCTCGGCGAGCCGCTTGGCCAGGGCGTCGCGGTCGGTGCAGTCGGCGTAAAGGCCGCGCCATTCGAGTTCGGCAAAGATGTCGCTCATGGAGTGGGTGGATATCAGGTGGGCCGGGCGGGGGAGGCAAGGGGGATTTGAATTGCAGGGCTGCCGCTTGCCGGCAGGCCGGTCCGCCGACCAGCGGCGACCCGACAGACAATCTTATGAGCAGCGCAGCGAATTTAGTAAGCGGGTTCATACCTGCCTGAAATGGGTTGCCCGGGGAGTGGCGGTGGCTCTAATGGTGGGCTTCCGCGCGGCGGTCCCCCGTCCGCCCAACCCAGCCCTCAACTCCGTCCTTTCATGCCCATCGCCGTTGGATCCAAAGCCCCCGATTTCACCCTCAAGACCAAGACCGCCGACGGTCTCAAGGACATCAAGCTCAGCGACAATTTCGGCAAGAAGCAGACTGTGCTGCTGTTCTTCCCTCTGGCCTACACCGGGGTCTGCACGCAGGAGATGTGCGACATCTCCAACGGCCTCAGCGGCTACTCGGGCCTCGGCGCCGAGGTCTACGGCATCAGCGTGGACAGCCCCTTCACGCACGAGGCCTGGGCCAAGGCCAACAAGATCACGATCACGCTGCTCTCCGACCTCAACAAGACCGTCACCAAGGCCTACGACGTCGTGTTCCCGAACCTCGCCGGCGTCGGCGACACGTCGGCCCGCGCGGCCTTCGTCATCGGCACCGACGGCGTCGTCAAATACGCCGAGCAGACCCCGACGCCGAAGGACCTGCCCAACTTCGAGAAGGTCAAAGCCGCTCTGGCGAAGTAAACCGTGGGCCAGCGAGCTTGCTCGCGCCCCGCCAACCCCAATCCAGCGCGAGCAAGCTCGCTGCCCACATTTTTAAATCCCATGAGTCTCCCGAACCCCTTCAACACCCTGCAGTCCCTCGAGGGCGGCAAGAAGTTCTACTCGCTCCCCGAGCTGACCAAGCAGTTCCCGGGCGTCGCCCGCCTGCCGGTCAGCATCCGCCTCGTGCTCGAGGCCGTGCTGCGCAACTGCGACGGCAAGCGCGTCCTGGAGTCGAACATCAAGGAACTCGCCGCTTGGAAGCCGACCGAGGCCCGCACGGCGGAGATCCCCTTCGTCGTCGCGCGCATCGTGCTGCAGGATTTCACCGGTGTGCCGCTGCTCGTTGATCTCGCGGCCATGCGTTCGGCCGTGGCCAAGCTCGGCAAGAACCCGAAGATCATCGAGCCGCTCGTGCCGGTCGACCTGGTCGTCGACCATTCCGTGCAGGTGGATTTTTCCGGCAATGCCGAGGCGCTCAAGAAGAACCTCGACCTCGAGTTCAGCCGCAACCGTGAGCGCTACCAGTTCCTGAAGTGGGGCATGCAGGCCTTCGACACCTTCAAGGTCGTCCCGCCGGGCATCGGCATCGTCCACCAGGTGAACCTCGAATACCTCGCCAAGGGCGTGTTAAGCCAAGGCGACGTTTATTACCCGGACACGCTGGTCGGCACCGACTCGCACACGACGATGATCAACGGCCTTGGCATCGTGGGCTGGGGTGTCGGCGGCATCGAGGCCGAGGCCGGCATGCTCGGCCAGCCCGTCTATTTCCTCACACCTGACGTCGTCGGCGTGCACCTGACCGGCGCGCTCCGCGAGGGCGTGACCGCGACTGACCTCGCGCTCACCGTCACGCAGCAAATGCGCAAGGCGAAGGTCGTCGGCAAGTTCGTCGAGTTCTTCGGCCCCGGCGCCGCCGCGCTCCCGGTCGTCGACCGCGCGACCATCGCCAACATGGCGCCGGAATACGGCGCGACCATGGGCTTTTTCCCGATCGATGCCGAGTGCTCCAACTACCTCCGCGCCACCGGCCGCGAGGAGAAGCACATCGCCACCTACGAGGCCTACTACAAGGCGCAGGGCCTCTGGGGCATCCCGGCGAAGGGCGCGATCGACTACTCGCAGGTGTTCGACCTCGATCTCGCGAGCGTCGTGCCGAGCGTCGCCGGCCCGAAGCGTCCGCAGGACCGCATCGAGCTCCCGAACATGAAGAAGGAGTTCATCACGGCGTTCTCGACGCCCGTCACGGAAAACGGGTTTGGCAAGAAGGCTGAGGAATTCGGCAAGCGCGTCCACGTTTCCGCCAACGGCCAGGAGCATTTCCATGCGAGCGGCGGCAGCCAGGAGCCGGTCTCCGCGTCGCACGCGGCGGCCGGCGCCACGAATCCCCTCACCGAGCGCGAGATGGCCAACAACCGGCCGACGCCCGACACGGTGTCTTCCCCGGCCCCGCGCCTGGAGGGTGACATCGGCCACGGCTCCGTGCTCATCGCCGCCATCACCAGCTGCACGAACACTTCCAACCCGAGCGTCATGCTCGCCGCCGGCCTGCTGGCCAAGAAGGCCGTTGAGAAGGGCCTCAAGGTCAACCCGGTCGTAAAGTCTTCCCTCGCCCCCGGTTCGCGCGTGGTCACCGACTATCTCGACAAGACCGGCCTGTCGCCCTACCTGGACCAGCTCGGCTTCCAGACGGTCGGCTACGGTTGCACGACCTGCATCGGCAACTCCGGCCCCCTGAACCCGGCCATCGAGGACGCCATCGTGAAGCACGACCTCGTCGCCGCCTCCGTCCTCTCGGGCAACCGCAACTTCGAGGCGCGCGTCCACCAGAACATCAAGTCCAACTTCCTGATGTCGCCGCCGCTGGTCGTAGCCTTCGCGCTCGCCGGCCGGGTCGACATCGATATGTCCACCGACCCGATCGGCACCGGCCGCGACGGCAAGGCCGTCTTCCTGAAGGATATCTGGCCGACCCTGAAGGAAGTCCGCGACCAGATGCAGGCCGCGTTGAAGCCCGAGGTTTTCCGCCGCCTCTACACCGACTTCGCTGCGCTGAACCCGAAGTGGAACGAGATCCCCTCGACCACGGGCAATGTCTACGCCTTCGACGCCCAGTCCACCTACATCCAGGAGCCGCCGTTCTTCACGAACTTCTCGCTCACGCCCGGCAGCATCCAGCCGATCACCGGGGCGCGGGCGCTCGGCATCTTCGGCGACTCCGTAACGACCGATCACATCTCGCCAGCCGGCGCCATCAAGAAGATCTCGCCCGCGGGCAAATACCTGCTCGATAACGCGGTCACCTTCGAGAACTTCAATTCCTACGGCTCCCGCCGCGGCAACGACCGCGTGATGACCCGGGGCACTTTCGCGAACGTCCGCATCAAGAACCTGATGCTCGGCGGCAAGGAAGGCGGCAACACCCTCGGGCCGGACGGAGTCGAGACCTCGATCTTCGACGCCTCCATGGCCTACCAAAAGGCGGGCGTGCCGCTGATCGTCGTCGCCGGCCAGGAATACGGCACCGGCTCGTCGCGCGACTGGGCCGCCAAGGGCACCAACCTTCTCGGCGTGAAGGTGGTCGTGGCGCAGAGCTTTGAGCGCATCCACCGTTCCAACCTCGTCGGCATGGGCGTGCTGCCCCTGCAGTTGAAGGACGGCACGACGGCGCAGACGCTCAAGCTCGATGGCACCGAGACCTACGACGTCGTCGGCCTCACCGCCGCGATCAAGCCGCAGCAGGACCTCACGCTGAAGATCACCCGCCAGGGCGGGGCGATCGAGAACGTGCCGGTGCGTTGCCGGATCGATACACCCATCGAGATCGACTACTACCAGCATGGCGGGATTCTGCCCTACGTGCTGCGCCAGATCGTGGCGGCTAATTGAACTGGAGCCGGCCTCGGTGAGGCCGGACCGGGGTCAGCGACCCCGGCTACCCCAAGTCATGCCCGATCCCACCAAGCCCACCTTCCTCGTCGACGCCTACGCCGACCCGGTGATCGTGCGCATCGAGGGCCGGGCGTCGTTCGCCAACAGTGGCAGCCTGAAGGATTTCGTGGCCGAGATGATCCGGCAGGGGAGGACGCGCTTCGTGATCGATTTCGCCGCCTGTACCAGCATGGACAGCACGTTTCTGGGCGTCCTTGCCGGGGCGGCGCTGGAACTCCGTCGGCAGACGCCGCCGGGAATCCTGACGCTGGCGCGGGTGGGGGAGCGCAATCTGGAACTGATTCGCAACCTCGGGCTGCACCGGCTCGCGATCGTGGACGCCGGGAATTTCCAGATGGACTTCAAGGGCGGCGCGCAGGCGCTGGACACGAAGGCCAAGAACGAGATCGAGAGCGCCCGGCTGGTGCTGGAGGCCCATGAAAATCTGGTGAATGCGGACGCCGCCAACGCGGCCAAGTTCCAGGACGTGCTGGCCTTCTTGCGCAACCGGGTGGAGATGCGGTGACCGGTGGAGGCGGGACGATCAGTCCCGCGAGGCCTCACGTGAGTTGCAACCCGCGAGACTGATCGTCCCGCCTCCCGGAATCCGTCGGATTGCCGCCGCATCTTGCTCCTTGTTACTTGCTCCTTGGACCATAGCTTTTCGCGCATGATCTGGTTCCTCCTCGGCGGTATCCTTGGCGCGGTGCTCGTCTACGCGCTTTACTGGCGCGCCCAGCAGGAAGCGGCCCGGCTGGAGGAGGAAAAGCAGGCGCTGATGGAAGAGCGGCAGATCGTGCTCGATTACATGCACGCCATGGTCGACGCGGTGGGCGAACGGCTCCCGCGCGAGGAACTGTTTCAGCGCATCGTGCACGCCGCCATCCTCAGTACCGGCGCGCTGAGCGCGTGCATCTTCGAGAAGAGCGCGGACAACATGATGCGCGGCGTGGCGGTCGAGGGCCTGTTTCCCCCGCACCGGCCGATCCCCGACACGCAGAAGATGAAGCTGGGCTCGCGCGCGAAGTTCATCGAGCAGGTGCTGAAGTCCGAGTCCTTTCCCGTGGGCGAGGGCGTGGTCGGGCGGGTGGCCGCGACCGGCGGCGGTGAGCTGATCACCAACGCGGCCGCCGACCCGCGCATGGTGAAGCATGAGGACGAGGCGCTGACGGTCCGCTCGGTCATCGCCGCGCCCATCACGGTGCGCCAGCGGCTCATCGGCGTGCTCTGCGTCTGCAACGCCTCCGACGGCCTGCCGTTCACCGAGACGGACTATTCGCTGGTGGAGGCGCTGGCCGAGCAGGCCGGCCTCGCCGTGCATAATGCCGATTTTCTCGCGCTGCTCGTGGACAAGCAGCGAATTGACCTCGACCTCGCGCTGGCCAGCGACGTGCAGCAGATGTTGCTGCCGCGCAGCATGCCCGCGGTGCCGGGACTGGACATTGATGCCCGCTACCTTGCCGCCCAGAAGGTCAGTGGTGACCTCTACGATGTCTTCAAGCTCGGTTACGACCGGGTCGGTGTCGCGGTGGCCGATGTGTCGGGCAAGGGCGTGTCGGCCTCGCTGCTCATGGCGATCTGCCGGACTACGCTGCGGCAGATCGCGCCGGCCCACACCTCACCTGCCCGCGTCCTCGCGGAACTGAACCGCTCGCTCGCCGGCGACATGCGGGAGGGCATGTATATCACGATGACCTACGCCGTGGTGGACGCGGGCAAGAACCAGTTGACCGTGGCCCGGGCCGGACACGAACTCACCCTGCTGTCGCGCCGCGATCCGCCGACTGGTTCCTTCCTCAGCGAGTTTGTCGGCTCTGAAGGCATGCCGGTGGGATTGGTGGATCCAGAGCTATTTGACTCGGCGATCGAGGACAAGAGCATGGAATTTGGACCAGGCTCAACGCTGGTGCTTTACACCGACGGGCTGACCGAAGCGCCCAATGCCGAGGACAAGGAATTTGGTGGGTCGCGGCTGGCTGATGCGTTGCGAGCCGGGCATCGCGGTTCCGCCCGGGAGATAAACGATTCTATTCTTTCTGCCGTAGAGCGATTTACGGGATCAACCGGACTTCGCGACGACTATACACTTCTGACGGTCAAGCGGATGATATAGGGCAATATCGCCCTGATTATAGGGTAAAAGGACATGGCCTTATGCTTGGTTTTCTTTGGGTAAAATACCCACAAGGTTTCGTCCGTGCACCACCTAGTCCAGTCACCATTGAATAACCCGCGGCGTGCATGGGGCGCGTTGGTGATTGGGGCTTTTTGCATGGTGAATGTGCTGCCGGCACAGACCGCGGTGACGGTCACGGACAACATCGGCTGGAATCCATGGGCCAAGGGGGATCTCACGTATATGTCGGACGCCACCCCCGACCAGCAGACCGGACAGGGGTCCGATGATTTTGCCAGTGACGCGACACACGGAGGTTTCTACCAGAAGGCCGGCACGATCGGCGGCGTGGACAACCTGCTTTTTCGGGCGCGCATGGACAAGTTTGACGGCGCCGACCAGTGGGGCAACGGCGGCAACCTTGGTATCGGCATGGATGTGAACGGAGACGGCGCGATCGATCTGATCATGATGATGTCGGAAAACTCCGGCAACGTGAACAATCGCGTCCGGACCCTCAGATGGGGCGATCCCGGCATCGGCGCCAACACGGGCCCGAGCACGACGACCTGGACCTTTCCGACCCAGACCGCGATCACCCTGACGGTCAACAGCACTTACGACGTGAAGCAAGCAGACGACGGCTCCCTCCTGAACGGCACGGCGGACATGTTCATGTCCTTTGCGGTGAGTTTCGCCAATCTGCAGGCGGCGGTCCGGGCCTACACGCCCCTCACGACGTTCAACATGACCTACGACACGCGCATGTCGTATATCGCCTTCACCTCGACCCAGGCGAATTCGTTGAACCAGGATCTCTTTGGCACCACCGGCAACACCAGCTCGACGCTTACCTGGGCGCAACTTGGGGCGATCACCGGCCCGGCCAATGCCTGGGGTGTCGTGCCCGAGCCCGCGACCTACGCGCAGGTGGGCATGTTCCTGCTGGCCGCTGGGTTGGTGGCCTACCGGCGGCGGAAGGCGGCCGTCGCGCGCGGATAACGGTCGCGGCGATGCTGCAGCGACTCTTGAACCGGCTCGCGGACACGGGGCGTTTTGTCGGGGGCATGTTGTATTGGAATGCGCGGAAGTCCGCCTATGTGTGGCGGGGCCGCCGTGGCCAGTGCCCGTGCCAGAACGAGAGCGACGATAGCATTGCCGGCCGGGTTCGCTGCGATGCCATCCTGCACTGGCACAATCCCGCGCGCTTCCAGCCGATCTGCCCGTTGTTGGCGCACACGGCCCAGGGGTGGCGCTGCTCCGTGCATGCCGCGCAGGTGCGACCCTACTGGGGCCGGGTGTTCCGCTGGATCGGCCTTGCGCTGGTGGGGGCCTATCTCGCCGGGACCGTTGCGGTTTGGGCGGGGCTGCGGGCGGTGGGCGGCGCCCCGGTCGGCTGGCTGCAGGTGGCCTGGCCCGGCCAATGGCGTGAGATCAAGCCCGTCCAATCCGCTCATTTGTTCCGCCAGGCGATTAATTCCTTTGCCCAAGGCCGGTTGCCGGAGGCGCACCTGAAGCTGACGACCGCGCGCGCGCTAGATCCGGCGAATTACGATGTGGCGCTGTTGCTGGCGCAGATCTCGATGTTCCAGCGCAGTTATTTGTTTTCCGACGATCTGTTCATGGATCTCTGGCGAAAGTATCCCGCCACGCGCCTGCGCACCGCCATCGTTTACCATGACACGCTCCTGTCGCTCGATCGCATGGAGAAGCTGGCCGAGTTTACGGTCATGATGGCTTCGACCGATCCCGGGCGGGCGGTGGTGTGGGTCCGCTCCGCGCTGCTGGCCGCACGCTCGATGCGCGTCGAAGAGGCCGCCCGTTTCCGCGAAAAGCAGTCCGCGACCCTCGTCCTGCTGGCCCCGCACGCCCAGCTGCTGCTGGCGGCCGAACTCGATCTGCGGGCCGGGGACGAGAGCACCGCCCTGGCGGCGTTCCGGCGGAAGTTCGCCGGTCCCTTCAACCCCTTTTATGCCCATTATCAGATCGAGCGACTCGCTGGCGTGGGTGCGACGGGCGACGCGCAGGCGCTGTTGGATGCCCAGGGTCAACAGCTGGGCGAGGTCGAGCGCCTGATGGCCCAGACCACGGTTTCGCAGCTCACGGGGGACCGGGTGCTCGCCTTGGCTTCCTTTCGGATCCTGCTGCGGCAATCGCTCAATGCGCAGCGGGTAGAACGGCTCGCCACCTTTCTCATCATGCATCCTGATGCCGGGTTTTTCCGGGAATTGCATGATCGGGTGCAGCGTGAGCCGCCGCTGGAGGGGACGGTCGACGGCGCGACAATGTGGATCACGGGCGTCGCCTGTGGGGCCCCCGTGGAGGCGGAATTCTGGCAGAAGCACGGGCGGCAGCCCTCCTCGGCCAAGTATCCCCAGGTCACAAAATTGGATTTCACCAGCCGCAATCTCTTGGCGCCCGGGTCGGTCTGTCATCTCATCAATGTGGTGCCGCTGTCCCGCGATGTGATTCTGGCCCTGCTTGGGCGGGTGGCTCCCCAGGAAGCCATGGTTGGGCGCAAGGCGGGGCCGGGCCGGCGCTGAGGCGGCCCGGGCAAAAGGCATTTGCGTTCGGGCGGACGACACCTAGTTCTGTCTTTCCATGTCCGTTGCCGCCAAGCCCATGCCCGCCACCCCTGACCAGTTGCCTGATCCCACGGGGCATTTCGGCCGTTATGGCGGCGTGTATGTGCCCGAAACCCTGATGACGGCTCTGGCCGAGCTCACTGCGGCTTATGAGCAGGCGCGGTCGGATGCGGAGTTCCAGAAGGAGCTGCGTCACCACCTCAAGGAGTTCGCCGGCCGGCCAACCGAGCTGTATTTTGCCGAGCGGCTGACCCAGCACGGCGGCGGGGCGAAGATCTATTTCAAGCGCGAGGACCTGCTCCACACTGGCGCGCACAAGATCAACAACGCGCTCGGCCAGGCCCTGCTGGCCCGGCGCATGGGCAAGAAGCGTATCATTGCCGAGACTGGGGCCGGCCAGCACGGTGTGGCCACCGCGGCGGTCTGTGCCAAGTTTGGTCTCGACTGCACCGTCTACATGGGCGTCGTGGATATGGAACGTCAGGCGCTGAACGTCTTCCGCATGCGGCTCATGGGCGCCAAGGTCGTCGCCGTCGAGGCCGGCCAGAAAACCCTCAAGGACGCCGTCAACGAGGCGATGCGCGACTGGGTGACCAATGTTCGCGGCACGCACTATATCCTCGGTTCGGCGCTCGGCGCGCACCCGTATCCGATGATGGTCCGGGATTTTCACCGCGTCATCGGCCAGGAGCTGCGCGAGCAGATGATGGCCCGGGAGGGCCGGCTGCCGGACGAGATGGTTGCCTGCGTCGGCGGCGGCAGCAACGCCATCGGCTGCTTCTACGAATTCCTGGATGACAAGGACGTGAAGCTCATCGGCGTCGAGGCGGGCGGTCGCGGCATCAAACGCGGCGAGCACGCGGCCCGTTTCGAGGGCGGCAAGCTCGGCGTGCTGCAGGGCAGCAAGACCTACATTCTCCAGAATCCCGACGGACAGATCGAACTCACGCATTCCGTGTCTGCCGGCCTCGATTACGCCGCCATCGGGCCCGAGCACGCCTATTACCGCGATACCGGCCGCATCGAGTACGCTTATGCCACCGACGATGAGGTGATGGAGGCGTTTCAGCTTTGCTCGCGCCAGGAAGGGATCATCCCGGCGCTCGAGTCGACTCATGCCATCGTGCACGGCCTGAAGCGCGCGAAGGCCCTGGGCAAGGACAAGATCGTGCTCATCAACCTCTCCGGCCGCGGCGATAAGGATGTGCAGACCGTGCAACGCCTGCTGGAGCAGAAGGCGTGAAAGGCAGTTATTTAACCACTAATCTTCACTAATACCTCACTAATCATTAGGGTGTATCTTCAAAATCAACAAACCTGGCATCTGCCGATGTGGGAGGGGCTTTATGCCCCGACTGTTTCGGCCTCGCGCATCATTTTGTCGGGGCATAAAGCCCCTCCCAGATGATTTTGAAGACACCCCCTAGTGTCCTCTTAATCCGGATTAGTGGGTAAAAAATCCTCTGTATGAATTCCATGACCGGTTACGGCCGCGCGACGGCCACCCTCGGCAACCAAAACCTGACCGTGCAGGTCAACTCGGTGAACCGCCGCGGGCTCGACCTGTCGATGTCACTGCCGGACGAGTGGCAGGCCATCGAACCCGCCGTCGGCGACGCCGTGCGCAAGCTCGTCCAGCGCGGCAAGGTCCACGTGGCGGTCGAGGTGGCCGGCCAGGCGAACGCGGCGGCCGAGTGGGATCAGGATGCCCTGACGGCGACGCTCGGCCAGCTCACGCGGTTCGCCCGGGCCAAGCACATCAATTTCGAGGTGACGGGCGAACTGCTCTGGCAGATTGCCAACGCCCAGCGCTCCGGCGCCAAGCTGCCGGTGGACGACGAGACGTCGGCCCTGCTCCTCAAGACCCTTGGCCAGGCGCTGCGCGGGCTGGGCGCGATGCGGGCGAAGGAGGGCGAGGCGCTGCTCATCGACTTTCTCGGCCGGATGGAGAAGCTGCACGCGGCGATCGAGGCGATCGCGCATCGGGCGCCCCAGATCAGCGGCACCTACAAGGACCTGCTCCTGCAGCGCCTCCGCACGGCCGGCCTGCAGCTGGACGTGGCGGACGAGCGCGTCTTGAAGGAAGTGGCGCTTTTCGCCGACCGCTCGGACATCACAGAGGAAATCACCCGGCTGCGGCATCACCTGGGCCAGCTCAAGGAGCTGCTGCGAGCCGACGGCGAGATCGGGCGCAAGGCGGAATTCATTTTACAGGAGATCGGCCGCGAGATCCACACGATCGGCAGCAAGGCCAACGACCTGGCGATCTCGCAGCGCGTGATCGAGTTCAAGAACGAGCTCGAGCGCATCCGCGAGCAGGTGGCGAATGTGGAGTAACGCCTGCGGCGCAAAAGAGACCTGAAACCTTCAGGTCCAGTATTCTTCAGTTCTCAGGTTTCAGCTCGCAGCCGACTCAGGCCGTTGGCCAGACTTTACCCGCAGACTTTGGAAACGGATTGATGCCACGGTGGGCCAGCCCGCTCGCGGGCGCCTTAAGAGGGCGAGCATCAGCCTCCGCCCGGCCTACGGCTGACAGGAGCTCGCTGGCCCACGGCCCACTGCCTGATCCCGGCTCAGGTCTCGCTGGTCGTTGCGGGTTGCCGCAATGACCAGAGCACATACCAGAAGACGCCGATGCAGATGCCCATATCGGCGACGTTAAACGTCGGGTAGATGTAGCCGCCGAAGTGGAAATCGAGGAAGTCGATGACGTGGCCGTGCACCAGGCGGTCCACCAGGTTGCCGACGATGCCGCCGCAGAGCAGGCCGAAGGCGGCCTGGGCGGACTGGGAGCGCAGGCCGAGCGGGCGGCGCCAGAAGAAGATGGCCCCCAGCGTGCAGAGCCCGAGCAAGGCGAGCCAGAAGCCCGCGCCGGCGAACATGCTCCAGGCGGCCCCGGTGTTGCCGACGTGCACCAGGTAGAAGAAGTCCGGGAATATCTCGATGCTCGCGCCGGGGCCGTAGGTACCCAGCGGCATGCGGGCATTGATCCAATACTTGGTCAGCTGATCGAGTCCGAAGACGATTACGGCCAGCACCCAGAGCCGCCGATAGGCGAAGATGCGCTCGAGGCGTGAGGGGGTGTCGGGCAAAGGTGGAAGGACGCCGGCTTACTCGTCGTCGCGGCCGTCGGAGATCTTGCCGCCTTCCTCCTCGGCGCCGTCGCCGAACAGGCCGCCCCGTTCGATGGAGCGGTGGGAGTGGCGCTCGACCTCCTTCTTGGCCTCGGTCGAGTAGCGCGTGAAGGGCACGGCGAGCAGGCGCTCCTTGGAGATCGGCTTCTGCGTGGTTTCGCAGATGCCGTAGGTGCCGGCGTGGACGCGCTTGATGGCGGCCTCGATCTCGGCGAGGGCCTCCTGCTCGTTGGAGACGAGGCTGAGGGCGAAGTCGCGGTCAAAGGTGTCGGTGCCCGCGTCGGCCATGTGCTGGCCGTAGCCAGAGAGGTCGCCGGAGTCGTCCTTGGCGGACTTGAGCAGGGTCTCCTCGGTGTGTTCGCCGAGCTGGGTGAGCACGTGGTGGCGCAGCTCAAGGAGCAGGCGGTAATAGCGACGGTATTTCTCCGGGACCTCGGACTCGTCGATCATGGCGGCCCGGGCCTTCTTGCCCTTGGCGGGGTTGAAGCCGAGGATGTCGGCGAGCGAGGCGGTCTTGACGTGGTGCGGCTTGTGGGGCTTGGCCAGGTCGGCGGTGAGATTGGTCTGCTTGGCGGTGGTGCCGGGCTTCCCGTTCTTGCCGGTTTTGGCGGCGCTCTCCACCTGCTTCTCGTTCTTCTTCGCGATCTCGCGGACCTCATCGAGGCTGAAGGCGATGGCCTTCGGGGCGGCCTTGCGCTCGAGGAGCAGGCGTTTCAGGTCGGCGACGGATGAGGCCTTGCCCTTGGCGGCCGGGGTGGCGGGCTTGGGCGCAGGTCTTGCGGCTGGGGCGGCGGGCTTGGATGCGGGTTTCGTAGCCACGGGCTTGGCCGGAGCCTTGGCGACCGGCTTGTGGGCCGGCTTGGCGGCCGGCTTGTGGGCCGGCTTGTGGGCCGGGGCTTTCTTGGCGGCGGGCTTCTTGGCAGGGATCTTTTTCTTCGTGGCCATATAGGGATAGGATCAGGAGTTAAGGGCTTCTGCGCACCGAGGGCAAACTTCTCCGTGCGGAGTGTGAACAATTTTCGGTACCCAGCGCCAGCAGCGCGGGCAGCGGCTGTAGGAGGCTTCCTTGGCGTGGCGGGGGGCGGTTTCGAGGGTGGCTCCAGCTTTGGCGTCCAGAGTGACCTGGGAAACGATAAAGAGTTCGGGTAGAAAATAGCGGTGCTTTTCCAACACGGCAAAGGCGGCGTCGCCGGCCGGGCCGGTGATGCTGATCACGGCGTCGAGCGACTTGCCGATGGTGCCGGCCTGGCGGAGAGGTTCAAGGCTCTCAGTGACTTTTGAGCGCTGCTGGAAGAGGAGGGCGAAGTCGGCCTCGATTCCGGGGTCGCGCCAGCCGGCGGGGACGACGGGCCAGTCCTGCAGGTGGATGGACTCGGCGGAGTATTCCTGGCCGGTCTTCGCGTAGCTCCAGGCCTCGTCGGTCGTGAAGGTGATGAAGGGCGCGAGGATCTTCACCAAGGCGTCGAAGATGGCGTGGATGGCGGTCTGCGACGAGCGGCGGAGCGGGTGGGCGGCGCCGAGCGTGTAGAGGCGGTCCTTCAGGATGTCGTGGTAGGTGGCCGACAGCGTGACCGAGCAGAACTGATTGCAGAGCTGGTAGACGCGGTGGAACTCGTAGGCGTCGTAGGCCTTGGTGCACTCCTCGATGAGGACAGCGGTCTGATGCAGCGCCCAGCGGTCGAGCACGTCCAACTTTTCAACCGGGACGGAGTGTTGCGCGGAGTCGAAGTCGAACAGGTTGGAAAGCTGGAAGCGGAGGGTATTGCGGAAGAGACGGTAGGCTTCGCCGACGTGCTTGAGGATCTCGTCGTCGACCGGGATGTCGTCGCGGAAATCCTGCGAGGCGATCCAGAGGCGGATGACGTCGGCGCCGTGCTGGTCGATGTAGGCCTTGGCCGTCTGCGGCTTCTGGTACGTCGAGCTCTTGGAGATCTTCTGGCGGTTCTTATCGACGATGAAGCCGTGGGTGAGGACGGCCTTGTAGGGGGCGGCGCCGAACGCGATGACACTGCACCAAAGGGACGACTGGAACCAGCCGCGGTGTTGGTCGCTGCCCTCGAGGTAGAGATCGGCGGGCCACGAGGTGCCGCCTTGGCCGCGCCGGAGCACGGCGGCCTGGGTGGAGCCGGAGTCGATCCACACGTCGAGCGTGTCACGGCCGCAGGTGAGGTCAGCGGCCGTGGGCCAGCCGGTCGGGAGCTTCACGCCCTCGAGGATTTGCGCGGGCGTGCTGTCATACCAGAGATTCGTGCCGCGGCTCGCGACTTTGTCGGCCACGGCGCGGACGACGCCGGCGTCGAGCCAAGCTTTTTTATCCGGGCCGTAGAATGCGATGATTGGCACGCCCCACGAGCGCTGGCGGCTGATGCACCAGTCGGGCCGCGACTCGACGGCGCCGAAGATACGGGCCTGGCCCCAGGCGGGAATCCAGCCATGCGTGTCCGCGATCTTTTCGATTTCATTGAGCGCAACCTTACGGTGGCCGGCCTTGTCGAGGGAAACGAACCACTGGTCGACGGCGCGGAAGATGATCGGGGTCTTGGAGCGCCAGCAATGCGGGTAGCTATGCGGATACTTGGCCTTGGCGAGCAGCGCGCCGGCGTCGGCCAGCTTCTTGAGCACGCCGAGGTTGGCGGGCGCGGGCTTCTTGGCGGCGAGGTCCTCGACCGTCTCGAGCGTGGTCAGGCCGACGAGGTCGGCGGGCATACGGCCGTCGTTGAGGTATTTGCCGTCGTCGCCGACCGGGCAGTAAATCTCGAGGCCGTATTTGAGACCGGTCAGGTAATCCTCCGCGCCGTGGCCGGGCGCGGTGTGCACGGCGCCGGTGCCGCTGTCGGTCGTGACGTAGTCGGCGAGGACGACGGGCGAGGCGCGATCGATGAAGGGATGGCGCGCCTGCAGGTTCTCGAGCTTGGCGCCCAGGAATGACGTGGGCCAAATGGCGGTCGGCATCACCTCAAGCTTGGCCGCTGTAGCAACTGTGCCGATCAGCGGGAAAGCGACAATGATGCGCTCGGTACCGAGGTCGACGACGGCATACTCCACCTTCGGGTGCAGCGCGATCGCGAGATTGGCGGGGATCGTCCAAGGGGTGGTCGTCCAGATGACGATATAAAGCGGCTTGTCGGTCGGCAGGCCGAACTTCTTCGCCTCGTCCGCGGGCACGAGGAACTTCACCCAGATGGCAATTGAGGTGTGGTCTTGGTATTCGATCTCCGCCTCGGCCAGCGCGGTCTCGAAGGGGATCGACCAGTAAACGGGTTTCTTGCTGCGGTAGACGAGGCCCTGCTCGACGAACGCGGCGAAGGTGCGGAGGATGTCCGCCTCGAAGGCCGGGGCCTTGGTCTTGTATTCGTTCTTCCAGTCGGCGAGGACCCCGACGCGCTTGAACTGCGCGGTTTGCTTGCCGATCCAGCTTTCGGAGAATTCGTCGCACTTGGCGCGCATCTCCGCGGTGGTGAGGGTGAGGTTTTGATCCTTGATCTCGCGCGAGACCTTTTGCTCGATGGGCAGGCCGTGGCAGTCCCAGCCCGGCACGTAGGGCGTGCGATACCCCTGCATCGACTTATAGCGGTTGACGATGTCCTTGAGGGTCTTGTTGAGCGCGGTGCCGATGTGGACGTCGCCGTTCGTGAAAGGCGGCCCATCATGAAGCACAAAGGCGCCCTTAGCGCTGCTGGCGCGCCTGGCCTGGATCTGGTGGTAAAGATCGAGCTTTTCCCAGTGCGCCACCCGGCCCGGTTCGCGTTGGGCCAGACCCGCCCGCATGGGGAAATCTGTCTTGGGCAGCAGGAGGGTGTCTTTGAGTTCGGTCGCCATCGGAAATAAGGGGCCGGAAACTACCCGGCGGAGGGGGGGAGTCAAGTGGCGACACCGGTATAAAACGGCCGATCATCCGGCGGCTGATTTCCGAGCGAAACCCGCAACAACTTATCGGACCGCCGGCCTTGGGGTGGGAGGGGCTTTATGCTCCGACTGGCGTGCTGAGTCGGGGCATAAAGCCCCTCCCATCAAAGCAAAGCTGGCAGACTACAATTTCGCCACGTATTCGCCCGCTTTCCGGGCGACTTCGGTGCCGGATTTGAGGCAGTCCGGGAGCGAAATACCATCGCGGGCGTTGCTGCCGATGAAAAGTCCGGGGTGCTTGGCCTCGATGCGGGCCAACGGCTCCAGGAAGCGCTCGTGGCCGAGGTTGTATTGGGGAATGGCCTTGGGCCAGAAGGTGTGGTGCGTGAAAACCGGGTCGCCGGTCACCCCGAGCAGGTCGCGCAGGTCCGGCAGCACGCGGGCGAGCAGGGCGGCCGTGTCCAGCCGGCCGGTTTCGGGCTGACGCATGCCACCGGCAAACACCGTCAGCGCCACATGGCCGGCCGGCGCCCGGCCGGCGAAGAGTGACGACGAGAACAGCACGCCGAGGAGGCTGCGGTTCTCCCTGACCGGCACGAGCGCGCCAAAACCGTCGAGCGGATGGGTCACCTGTTCGCGCTTGAAGCCAAGAAACAGCGAACTCACCGGCGGCTGCGGCACATGGTCGAGCGAAGCCAGGCTGCGCTCGCCGAGCGTGCTGAAGACCAGCGCGGCGAGACCGCTGGCCGGCAGCGCCAGAACGATGGCGTCGAACTCGGCGGTCTGCACCGAGTCGGCGCGCGTCCAGATGAGTTTCCCCGGTTGGCCCGGGATGAGGCTCGTGACGGTCGCGTCGGTCTGCACGGTGCCGGCGGGCAGGGCGGCGGCGAGGGCGCGGGGCAGGGTTTGCAGGCCATCGCGGAACGAGATGATCGGCACGACCCCGCTCGCTTCGCCGCGGGCCCGGCGCTCGGCGGCTTCGGCGCGAAAACCGCGCAACAGCGAGCCGTGGGAGCGCTCGAGCTGCCAAAGGCTGGGGAAGGCGTAACGGGCGGAGAGTTTCTCGGGATCGCCGGCGTAGATGCCGCCCACAAAAGGATTCAGCCCGTAGTCGACGATCTCGCGGCCGAAGTGGGAGGCAACGAAGGCGGCGAGGTTGACGTCGGTCGTGCGCACGCGCGGCCGGGTGAGCAGCTCGGTCAGCACGCGCAGCCGGGCGCCGACGGAGAAAAGCGGCGAGGTCAGCAGGCCGGCGGGGGAGAGCGGCACCATGATCGGCCGGCCGCCGCGGACAATGAAGCGCTTCTTCGCCGCGGGACTCACGAGGGCCCGCTGGTCGCGGAGGCCCAGCTCGGTGAGCAGGGCGGCGACCTCGGCGGTTTCCTGCAGGGAATTGGGGCCGCCCTCGACCAGCCAGCCATCCCGCGCGAGGGAAATGATGGCGCCGCCGACCTGCGGCGCTTTTTCGAAAACCGTGACCCGGTGCCCGGCGCGATGCAGCCGCCAGGCGGCGGTCAGGCCGGTGAGGCCGCCGCCGACGACCGCGATGGATTTGGGCCCGGCGAGCGGCATTTCAGTTTTTCCAGCGGGTGACGGTATCCACGAGGGTTTCGACGCATTCGATCTTTGCCTGCGGCATGATGCCGTGGCCCAGGTTGAAGATATGACCGTTCGCGCCGCGCATGGTTTCCAGCAAACGCGTCACTTCGTGCCGGACGATCTCCGGCGTGGTGTTCATCAGCACCGGGTCGAGGTTGCCTTGGAGGGCGATGTTGCCCGGCACGAGCTTGCGGACGACGCCGAGGTCCACGGTCCAGTCCACGCCCAGCACGCTGGCCCCGCTGAAAGCCTGGTCGGTGAACTGGGAAGGCGTGCCCTTGGCGTAGAGGATGACGGGGAAGTCCTTCGGCAGCGCGGCGATGATGTCGCGGATCCAGCGCAACGACGCGGCCTCGTAGTCCTGGCCGGCGAGGATGCCACCCCACGAGTCGAAGATCTGAATGGCGTCGGCCCCGGCGCGGATCTGCATCTGGAAATACTCGATGAGCGCCGCGGTGAGCTTCTCCATCAGGGCGTTGAACAGCGGACGATCGGAATAGAAGACGGCCTTGCTGCGCTGAAACTCGTCGGCGCTGCCGCCCTCGAGCATATAGGTGCCGAGCGTCCAGGGCGAGCCGCCGAAACCGAGCAGGGCCTTCTCGCCCTTCAGCTCGGCCTTCACGCGCTCGAGCGCCTTGCCGACATAGTCGAGGCGGAACTGGACCCCAACCGGGTCGAGGCGGTCGAGTTGGGCCTTGGTCTCCAGCCGGAAGTCCATCTCAATGCCGCCCGCGTCGCGGAACTTGTAGCCCTGGCCGAGGGCCTCGGGGATGACGAGGATGTCGGAGAAGATGATCGCCGCATCGAGGGCGAAGCGCCGCAGCGGCTGCAGCGTGACCTCGGCGGCCAGCTCGGGCGTGCGCACCATCTCAAGGAAGGACGACTGCGCCTTGAGCGCGCGATATTCGGGCAGGTAGCGCCCGGCCTGGCGCATGATCCAGACCGGCGGGCGGTCGAGAGGCTGGCAGGCAACGGCGGCGAGAAATCGTTCGCGGGAAGTCATGAGGAATGGTTGGCCCAGTCGCGGGGCTTGAGGAAGATGTCGTACAGCCGGGCCTCGGGGGTGCCGGGCTCCGGTTTCCAGTCGTAGCGCCAAGCGACGAGCGGCGGGAGGGACATGAGAATGGACTCAGTGCGGCCACCGCTCTGGAGGCCGAAGATCGTGCCGCGGTCGTAGACGAGGTTGAACTCGACGTAGCGGCCGCGCCGGTAGAGCTGGAAGTCGCGCTCACGCTCGCCGAAGGGCGTGGCCTTGCGCCGCGCCACGATCGGCAGGTAGGCCGGCACGAAGGCGTCGCCCACGCTGCGGAGGAACCGGAAGGCATCGCTGAAGCCCGGCGCGTTGAAGTCGTCGAAGAACAGGCCGCCGATGCCGCGCGGCTCGCCCCGGTGCTTGAGGAAGAAGTAGTCGTCGCACCACTGCTTGAACCTCGGGTAGAGCTCGGGGCCGTGAGGGTCGCACGCGGCCTGCGCGGTGCGGTGCCAGTGGACGGCGTCCTCCTCGAAGCCGTAATAGGGTGTCAGGTCGAAGCCGCCGCCGAACCACCAGACGGCTTGGTCGCCCTCGCCGGCGGTGAAGAGCCGGACATTGGCGTGGCTGGTGGGCACGTAAGGATTGCGCGGGTGGATGACGAGCGAGACACCCATGGCGTGGAACGGCTGGCCGGCCAGGTCGGGGCGGGTCGCGGTGGCGGAAGGGGGGAGGGATTTGCCCGAGACGTGGGAAAACCCGACACCGGCTTTCTCGAAGACGGCGCCGTTGGTCAGCACCCGCGAGCGGCCGCCGCCGCCTTCCGGGCGGGACCAGCGGTCCTCCTTAAACTCGCCGCCGTCTTCCTCCCGCGTCAGGGCGCCGCAGATGTCATCCTGCAGGGCGAGCAGGTAGGAGCTGACGGCGTTGAGGTCGGGCGGCATGGCGGAAGGCAGGGTCGAGATAGTCACAAAGCTACACAGAAATACACGAAAAAGCTCGGTGCGGGTTGTCCGATTATCGCTGTTTATTGCGTTCGGCGGCGGGCTTAGGCCCCTTGACGACTTTGGTAGTCTTCGGGGTCGACAGGGCTGGGAGCCCCGTATTTTCTCATCAATCCGCCATGAACTCAGCCGTGCTCACCACCGTCGCCGCCACCGGTTTCACCGTGGCGTTCTTCCATGCGGCGATCCCGACGCACTGGCTGCCGTTCGTGCTGGTGTCGCGGGCGCGGGGCTGGAGCCGGGTCAAGACCCTCGCCGTGGCCGCGTTGGCGGGGCTGGGGCACGTGGCGCTGACCAGCCTGCTCGGGCTCGGCATCGCTTGGTTCGGCTTCCAGCTTGATGAAAAGCTCGGCCGCCTGTTCCCGTGGATCGCGGGCGGAATCCTCCTGGTGATCGGCCTCTATTATTTCTGGCGGCAATGGCGCGGCGGCGTGGTGCACCATCACGTGCTCGGCGCGCCCCATCACCCGAGCGCGCAGTGCGGCCACGAACACGAGCACAGCCACTGGGACGAGGAGCTGAAGGACAGCCAGCTGGTGGAAACCAAGGCCGGCGACTGGGCGGCGATCAGCGGCCTTTTCGTGATGCTGACCCTGTCACCCTGCGAGGGCTTCCTGCCGGTCTACCTGTCCGGCGTGCAGTTCGGTTGGCGCGGCTTCGTGGTGCTCAGCCTGATCCTCGCCGTGGCGACACTCGGCGGCATGATGATTTTCACGTGGCTGACCCTGGTCGGGCTTGAGCGATTCGAAGTGAAGGATTTCGAGCGCTACGAGGCCGGCTTGCTCGGCGCGCTGTTCACGCTGCTGGGCGGGCTGCTGATCGTGCTCGGGCACTGAAGGTGGCGTGGGCCAGCGAGCTAGCTCGCGCCAGAATCCCCCCGAAGCGCGAGCAAGCTCGCTGGCCCACGGCGGAACCATCAGTCGAGGCGGTCGGGCGCCTCGGCGGTGAGGTTGTTCTTCACAATTGAGCCGCCCTTCATGACGAAGCCGACCTGCTCCAGGACGGTAACGTCGGCGAGCGGGTCGCCCGCCACGGCGATGAGGTCGGCATAATATCCGGGCGAGAGCTGGCCGACCTTGTCCTTCCAACCAAGCAGGTCGGCGGCATGCACGGTGGCGGACTGGATCGCCTGCATGGGCGTCATGCCCCATTTGACCATGTGGAAGAACTGCTTGCCGTTCCAACCGTGTGGATAGACGCCGGAGTCGGTGCCGTAGGCGATCTTCGCCCCGGCCTTGACGGTCTTCTGGAAGTTTTCGCGCTGGGTGCGGCCGACGAGGCGTTCCTTTTCCAGGATCTTTTCCGGATAACCCATGCGGCCGAACTCGGCCAGGATGTAGTCGTCGTTGTAGATGTCGAACACCAGCCAGGTGCCGTGTTCCTTGGCGAGGGCGATGCCCTCGTCGTCGATGAAGCTGCAATGTTCCACGGAAGCGACGCCGGCGCGGATGGCGCGCTTGATGCCCTCGGCGCCGTGGGCATGGGCGGCGACCTTCCGACCCCACATGGCGGCCTCGTCGACCGCGGCCTTCATTTCCTCCGGGGAATATTGCGGCGCGCCCACGGACTCCTCCTCGGAAAGCACGCCGGCGGTGGCCATGATCTTGATGAGATCGGCGCCGTGCTTGATGTTTTCACGGACCTTCTTGCGGATCTCCTCCACGCCGTCGGCGATACCAGTGATGTCGCCCTCGAAGCGCAGGTAGGGAGACATGCCGTTGAGGTCAGCGTGGCCGCCGGTGGCGCCGAGGCCGGGACCGCTGGCCAGCATGCGCGGACCGGGGACCTTGCCGGCCTCGATGGCGCGGCGGAGGGCGAAGTCGATGTAGTTGCCCGCGCCGACGTTGCGGATCGTGGTGAAACCAGCCTCAAGGGTGCGGCGGGCGTAGATATGCGCCGTGACGGCCTCGTCGATCGGGCTCTTGCGGAAGATGTCCTCGTAGAAATTCTCCGGCTCACCGGTGACGTGGGTGTGGCAGTCGATGAGGCCGGGCAGCAGGGTCGCGTTGCCTAGGTCGATGACGCGCACGCTGGTGCCAGCCGGCACGACCTTGGCGAGGTCGGCCGCGGCGACGACGGCCTTCACGCGGTCACCCGAGATCACCACCGCCTGGTCGGCGAGGATGCGGCCGGTGACCGGTTCGATGAGGCGCGCGGCCTTGACGACGATGAGCGGGAGAACCTTGGTTTCGACGGAGTCGGGCTGGGCGGCGGCGGACAGACCGGTGGCGAGACCCACGGCTAGGAGCAGTGCGGGCAGAAGGGAGAAACGCATGCCGCCACCATATGGGCCGTCGCCGGCCAGACAAAGCTAAAGTCACGAGCCGCCCGGCCGGCGGGGGCTGAAGGCACTTGCGAGCCGGGGACAAGCGGCTAGGTTCGATCCAGCCGGTTCAACCCATCCCCCTTGGAATATATCCCATGAAGACCAACGTGCGTTATCTTTCGGCCACGGCCGCGCTGGGTGCGGCCCTCGTCTTTTCCGGTTGCACCACCCAGACGGCCCGGGGGCCGCGCGTGGAGCCGGTGGCGGAATTCGCCGTGGTGGAAAGTTCCACCAACAAGGAGCTGACGCCGGAGCAACTCGTCGAGTTGCGGCAGGCGGTCATCAACTACCTGCACAGCCAGGGCCTCGAGGGCAACCGGCTGTATTACGTGAAGGTCAGCTTCCCGCAGGCCAATCCCGACGACGAGCCCCAGTGGGCGGTCGTGCGCATCGGCAACCTCCCGTCCCACACCTACACGGTGCTCGCCGCCTATCCCGGCCGCGACGACTACTATCCCTACGACTATTACCGGTACGGCTCCTACAACCCGGCTTACTCCGGGTTCTCGCGGTGGGGTTACTATGACCCCTTCGACTACAACTACGGCGGCTACTCGCGCCCGGTGCCGCCCCGGGATCAGGGCAAGCCGCACCAGCCCGACGGAAAACCTGATCACCCGCCCGGCACGCGCACGCGCTGGGACAACGCGCCGCGCACCAACCCGGACCAGCCGCGGAGCAATGCCTATCCGCCGCGCACGGCAAACCCGGAGCGCTGGGCCCGGGAGCGCAACGAGAACCGCCCGCGTTCCGAGCCGAGCGATACCGGTGGCCGTTCCTCCAACCCGCCCCCGGAGCGCGCGCATTCGCCGTCCCCGACCCGGTCCGAACCCGGCCCGGGTCGCGTGGAGTCATCCAATGTGGGCATCCAGCAGTCGGCCTCTTCCGAGAAGGAAAAGTGACCGATCGCCTGGGCCTTAGTGAATGCCGAGTAACTGCCCGGCCAGCGTCTCGGGCTGGCGCCAGTGGGGGTTGTGGTCGCCTGCCATGATGATGACCGGCCAGCCGCGAACCCGGGCCCGTTCCGCTGCGGCGAAGAAATCGTCATCCTCCGGCTGTTTACCCGGTTCGACGGTGAGAATGTAGGTCGCCGGGATTTTCGCCGTCGCAGCCTGGTTCTTCAGCGTGATGGGATCAGTGAAGGTTTTGACCGGATGGGGGACGTCAATGGGGAAGGGCTTGCCGGGCCTGACCCACCACGCGGGGATAAACCCATCCTTGCCTAGCTGGTCGAAATCAACCGGCCCGCCCGGCTTGCGCAGTTGCAGCATGCTCTCGCCATTTTCCGGCAGGGACGCATCGAGATAGATGAGCCGCGCGATGCGCTCGGGGACACGGTCGGCGACGCCCGTGATGACCATGCCGCCGTAGCTGTGGCCGAGGAGAATGACGTCATGCAGGTCCTCGAAGAGGATGAAGTTCACGATGTCGTCGATGTGAGTCGCGAGGCCGATGTCCCGCGAGGCCGTGTTGAAATGCTCGCCCAAGCCGCTCAAGGACGGCCGGTAGACCTTCCAGCCCTTCGCTTCGAGGATCGGCGCGATCTTCTTGAAGTGCCAGCCGCCGGCCCAGGCGCCGTGCACGGCCACCAGAACGGGCGGCTTGGCCACCGGTTCCGCGGCCGACAGGAAGGTAACCGCAACCAGGACGAGCAGGACCAGCAACCGGCGTGGTTTCATGGCGGGAAAACTACACGGTTGCACAACGCGGTCAACCCGGGTTCTGCGAGCTAGTCAAGCGGTCAGGCTAGGATTGGAAAGGCGAGACCGTCTCATCCATTTTTCGCAGACGCTCGGCCATGATGGTCATTAGCTGCAGGGCAAAATACGGATTCTGTTGCACCAGGAATTCAAAGCGTTTGCGGTCAATGGGCACGAGTTTCGCATTCGTCTTCACGATGGCGGTGGCGATGCGGGGGCGGGCCTCGATCAGCGCCATCTCGCCGAAGACGCCGCCGGCGCTGATGGTTTCCAGCACCTTGCCGCGGATCACGATGTCCACCGTGCCGTCGATGACCGCATACATGTGTTCGCCGCCGTCACCTTCCCGGAATACGTTCTGGCCCGCGGCAAATTCCTGAAACTCGGAGTCGTTGTTGAACAATTTGATCTTCATGCTGGTGATGCCAACATGCGGGCCCGGCCGGCCGGCGCAACGGCATCCCAGTCAGCGGGTGTTACAATCAGGTCACGGCACCGCCCGGGCCGGGCGGCCGGATCCCGCTACTTGGTCTGTTCCAGCGGCAAGGCGTGCAGCTTGAGCTCCGGATTTTTTTCCTGAAAATAGCGCATCGTCCACTCGTTCGGGAAGAGCACGACGGGGTGCTCGAACTTGTCGGCGCCGAAGCTGACGCCGGTGGCGACGACGAGGCGCGAGGGATCCTTGAGCAGCGGATGCGGTTCGACCCAGCGGAGCATCGTCCAGGGCGCGGGCGTGAGGCGCGATTCGGCGCCGTATTCGCTCTGGAGGCGCCATTGCACGACCTCGAATTGCAGGGGGCCGACCGCCGCGAGCAGCGTGGCGCCGGACGGGGCGTTCTTGGCGGTGAAGGACTGGACGACCCCCTCCTGCAGGAGTTGCTCGAGGCCGGCGCGATATTTCTTTGAGTCGCCGGTGTTCGGGTTGGCGATGTAGCTGAAAACCTCGGACGGGAAGCGCGGGATCTCGTCGTAACAAATGGTGCGGTCCTGCGTGAGGGTGTCCCCTATGCCGAACTCGCTGTGGCCGACGAGGCCGATCACGTCGCCCGGCCAGGCCTCGTCCACCGTCTCGCGCTCGCGGCCGAAGAGCTTGTGGGAGGAGGAAAGGCGGACGGATTTGCCGGTGCGCTGGTGGGTGACGACCATGTCGCGGTCGAACTTGCCCGAGCAGACGCGGCAGAACGCGATGCGGTCGCGGTGCTTGGCGTCCATGTTGGCCTGGATCTTGAAGATGAAGCCGGAGAACTTCGGGTCGTCGACCGGCACTTCGCGGGCGGTGGTGGGCTGGGGAAAACCTGGCACCGTGATGCTGACGGATTTGCGCGCGGCGGGCGGCACGGAGTCCTGCAGAAAGCCGTCGAGCAGGAGCTGGATGCCGAAGTTGTTCACGGCGGAGCCGAAATACACGGGCGTTTGCTGGCCGGCCTGCACGGCCTTGAGGTCGAAGGGGTGGCCCGCGCCGTCGAGCATCGCGAGCTGCTCCTTCACCTCGTTGAAGGTGTAGTCGTCGAGCTTGCCACGCACGGCGTCGTCCTCGAGCGAGGTGACGTTGACGGGCGCCTGGAACTTGCCGCCCGGGACGCGCTCGAAAAGGTGGACCTCCTGGGAGCGGCGGTCGAAAACGCCCTTGAACGATGGGCCGTTGCCGAGGGGCCAGATGACGGGCGACGACTGCAGGCCGAGCACGTTTTCGAGCTCGTCGAGGAGGTCGATCGGGCTGCGCGTGGGCCGGTCGCACTTGTTCATGAACGTGAAGATGGGCACGCCGCGGCGGCGGCAGACCTCGAAAAGCTTGCGGGTCTGGGTCTCGACGCCCTTGGCGGCGTCGATCACCATGAGGGCGGCGTCGACGGCGGTGAGCACGCGGTAGGTGTCCTCGGAGAAGTCCTTGTGGCCGGGGGTGTCGAGCAGGTTGACGGCGCAGCCGGCGTAATCGAACTGGAGGACGGTCGAACTGATCGAGATGCCGCGCTGTTTCTCGAGTTCCATCCAGTCGGAGGCGGTGGCGCGCTGGTTCTTGCGGTCCTTGACGGCGCCCGCGAGGTGGATGGCGTTGCCGTAGAGCAGGAACTTCTCGGTCAGGGTCGTCTTGCCCGCATCGGGGTGCGAGATGATCGCAAAGGTGCGACGGCGGGCGATTTCCTGGGCGGGAGTCATAGGGGAGGACGGAAGACGAAGGACGGAGGACGGAAAGGGATGCTGGAAGGAGAGTTGGGCAGGAAACGGGGCTGGGGTGCGGGTGGGAAGCCTATTTTGGGCTAAATCAGGGCTGGGGTCGGCCCAAAGCAGGGGAACAGTCCTATTTCCGCCCGCCGCATGCCTTGCTGCGGGTGAGTCTGCTTTTTACACTACGGGAATTCCGTAGGGCCGGTTACGGTATTGGCCGGATGGGAGTGGAAGGGAAGTAAAGCTATAGTGAGCCAACCTCCCAAACCTATGCTTCTCGTTTCCATCATCATGGGCTTCGCCGCCCTGGCCCTCAGTCTGCTCACTTTTTTGGAACGTTACGAAACCGCCGTGAACAAATCCCACGCGAACCGTCACGTCAACCGGGGGTCCAAGCAGATTTATTACGACGCCTTCACCGACCGCCGGCAGACACCGGGGCACGGCGATTTTCCGGCCAAACGGACCACGTTGTAAGCTGGCTAAAACTCCCGCCGAATGCGCCGACGGGATTCATTTCGGGGGTGAGCCGCGGCCGGGTTTGTTCACCGGCGGGGACCCGCTTGGAATGGCAGTGGGAACACGCCGACTGAGGCCGTGGGCCGGCTAACGGCCCGATTTTGAGCTTCTAAGCTTTGCGAAACCCCCGGAGAGTCCGGGCATGTCTGCCAGCCTCAAGCTCAAGCCCAATGCCACATCCCGCGTGCTCACCGGTCACCCGTGGGTGTTCGCCAACGAGTGCGAGGCGCTCCTGCCCGCCGAACACGACGGCGAGGTGGTGGAATGCCGCGACCGCACCGGGCGGTTTCTTGGCACCGGCATCTACAACAGCAAATCCCAGATCGTCTGGCGGCGGCTGAGCCGGGACCGCGTTGCGCTCGACGAGGCCTACCTGCGCGCGGCGCTGGAGAAGGCGCTGGCCCGGCGGGCCGGATCAGGCGACTTCAAGCGCCTGGTTTGGTCCGAGTCCGACGACCTGCCGGGCGTGGTGGCGGACCAGTTCGGCGACACACTGGTCGTGCAGATCCAGACGCTCGCGATGGAGAAACGCCGCACGGTCCTCAGCGACCTGCTGGCGGGCCTGACCGGGGCAAAGGAGATCATTTTTCGCAACGATGCGAACATCCGGAAGCTCGAGGGCCTGCCCGCTGAGGTGCACACGCGCTCGGGCTCGGCCTGGGAACCGCGCTGGGTGAGGATCGACGGTCTCGACTACTGGCTCGACCTGCAGGGCGGACAGAAGACTGGATTCTACCTCGACCAGCGCCAGCAGCATGCCGTCGTGGCGAAATACGCCGTCGGCCGGCGCGTGCTCGACGCGTTCTGCAACCAGGGGTCGTTCGCGCTGCATTGCGCCAAGGCCGGGGCGGCGAGCGTGCTCGGGCTCGACAGCGCGTTCGACGCGGTCGGGCAGGCGAAGAAGAACGCCGACCGCAACGGGCTGAAGGCCGAGTTCACCGGGGCGAATGTCTTCGACTGGTTCACGGCGCAGCGCGACGCCGCGCCGGCGTGGGACCTGATCATCCTCGACCCGCCGCCCTTTGCGAAGTCGAAGTCGGCGCTCGAGGGCGCCCTTCGCGGCTACAAGGAGCTAAACCTGCGCGCCATGAAATCACTCACCCCCGGCGGCGTGTTGGCGACTTATACCTGCTCGCACCACATGCAGGACGCGCAGCTGCGCGAGGTGCTCGCCGAGGCGGCGGCGGACGCGAAGAAGCGGGTGCACGTGCTGGAATACTGCCACCAGCCGGCCGACCATCCGGTGCTGGTGACGATGCCGGAGAGCGAATACCTGCGGGGGTATATTTTGCGGGTGGAGTAGGACCGGATTAATTCTGAAGCCAAAAAAACCAGGAATCAAATTCCCGGCTTCCTGGTTTCTGAATTGAATATTTCGGGATCACCGCTGCTTGGCGGCGTCGTCCAGGTTCCGCCGGGTGGTGCGGAGATTCTCCAGCTCCTTCTCGATCAGGGCCTGGTCCTCCTCGGTGCGCGGAAACTTGAGGCGCTCGAGCAGGTTGCGCTCGCTCTCGAGCAGGTTCACGCGCGAGGCGGCAACGGCGACCATGTGCGACGCGGAATTGCCGCCGAAGAGGGCGGCGGCGTTCGCGACCTTGTCGCTGTTGAGCGACTTGTCGAGGTCGGTGGACTTCAACTTCTTCTTCTCGCGGGCGATCTGCTTCTCGACCTTCTTGATCTCGTTGTCGATCTGCTTCACCCGCCTTTCCTGCACCGTGACGGTGGGCAGGATGACGGTGGGGCCGACTGTCTCGGTCGCGGCCTTGGCGGGTTCCGGCTTGGCCGGCTCGGCGGCAGGGAGCAGGAGCGCGGCGCCGGCGGCAAAAAGGACGGTAGGATAATGACGGAGCAGGCGGTTCACGGGAGGGAAGTGGGTTGAAGGGAGGGGACGGGCGGGGTCAGACGTTTGTCAGCGGCGGCGGTTTCGCCAATAGAAAAGGCCGGACCTTGCGGCCCGGCCTTTCCCGGTGTGTGTGTTGGCGAAGCTTGGTGTTAGGTCGGCTTCGTAGGCGGTGACGATAGTAATCCGCGGGCCACGAGCAAGCCTTAGATGCGGCCGCCGTAGATGGCGCTGGCCCCGAGTTCCTCCTCGATCCGGAGGAGCTGGTTGTATTTGGCGACGCGGTCGGTGCGGGAGGCGGAGCCGGTCTTGATCTGGCCGGCGTTCGTCGCGACGGCGATGTCGGCGATGGTCACATCCTCGGTCTCGCCCGAGCGGTGCGAGATGATGGTCGTGTATTTGTTCTTCTGCGCGAGTTCGATGGAGTCGAGGGTTTCGGTGAGGGAGCCGATCTGGTTCACCTTGACGAGGATCGAGTTGGCGGTGCCGGTCGCGATGCCCTTCTTGAGGAACTCGACGTTGGTGACGAAGAGGTCGTCGCCGACGAGCTGCACCTTGTCGCCGATGGCGTCGGTGAGCTTCTTCCAGGTGACCCAGTCATTCTCGGCACAGCCGTCCTCGATCGAGACGATCGGGTATTTGGCGCAGAGTTCCTTGTAGTAGCTGACGAACTGGTCGCCGGTGAAGGAGCGCTTGTCGGATTTCTTGAAGACGTAGGTCTTGGACTCCTTGACGTAGAATTCGGAGGAGGCGACGTCGAGGGCGAGGAAGATGTCCTTGCCGAGCTTGTAGCCCGCGCCCTTCACGGCCTCGGCGATGGCGTCGAGGGCGTCGGTGGTGGAGGCGAGGTTCGGGGCGAAGCCGCCCTCGTCACCGACGGCGGTCTGGAGGCCCTTGGCCTTGAGGACCTTTTTCAGCGAGTGGAAGACCTCGGCGCCGGCGCGGAGGGCCTCGGCGAAGGTGTCGAAGTTCTTCGGCACGATCATGAATTCCTGGAAGTCGATCGGGGCGTCAGAGTGGGCGCCGCCGTTCATGATGTTCATGAGCGGCACGGGCAGGACCTTGGCGTTGGGGCCGCCGAGGTATTTGTAGAGCGGGACGCCGGACGCGGCGGCGGCGGCCTTGGCGGTGGCGAGGGAGACGCCGAGGATGGCGTTGGCGCCGAGCTTCGACTTGGTGGCGGTGCCGTCGAGCTTGAGCATGGTGCGGTCGACGCCGAGCTGGTCGAAGGCGTCGAAGCCGAGGAGCGCCGGGGCGATCTTGCCTTTCACGTTGGCGACAGCCTTGAGGGTGCCCTTGCCGCCGTAGCGGTTCTTGTCCCCGTCGCGGAGTTCGATGGCCTCGTGCTCGCCGGTGGAGGCGCCCGAGGGGACGGCGGCGCGGCCGAAGGCGCCGCTGGCGAGCTTGACGTCGACCTCGACGGTGGGATTGCCGCGGGAATCGATGATTTCGCGCGCGGTGATGGCGGTGATGGTGGTGTTCATACAGTGAGAGTGGAACGGACAGCTGAGGCACCTTTCGTGCCAGTGACAACCCGGGGCTGTGTCACAACCGCCCGGCGTGGCCTAGCCGAAAGGCGGCCGAGTGACGCCGAGCCGGTTGAGGAACTTGTCCAAGGCGCTGGGCGGCTTGGGGATGAATTCCGCGGGGAGCTGGTCGGCGTGACCGTAGCGGATGGCAGCGCCAATGGGCGTGCCGCCGTTGTAGTTGCGAATAAGTAGCGTGGCGCGGTTCAGGAACTCGCGCGGGATGTCCTTCAGGTGTCCCTCGACGGCGGCGGCGTGCAGCGGCGTGTCGCCAAAATCATTGCGGCTGATGAGCAGGTCGACGGTCAGGCGGTCGCGGGGAATCTGGCCGAGGAAGCCGGACTCGGCGGCGGCGTGGATGGGCGTGTGGCCGGATTTGCTGGGGAGCACCAGATTGTGGTGCGTGAGCACCTCCGGCGGGATCTGGTCGAGGTGGCCGGCGATGGCGGCGGCATGCAGGCAGGTGTCGTGGTTCGAGGTCTTGGTGAGCAGGTTTTCGGCCGTGAGCTGGGCGCGGGGAACCTGGTCGAGGTGGCCGTTGAAGACGGCGACGTGCAGCACGGTCTCGCCGCTGACGTTGGCGGTGGTGAGGTTTTCCCGCGTGAGGAAGGGCGCGGGAAAACAGTCGAGGGTGCCGTGTTCGGCGGCCTCGTGGAGGAGCGTGTTGCCGGTGTCGGTCTTGGTCAGGACCAGTTCGGCGGTGAGCAGGCCGACCGGCAGCTGGTCGAGGGATCCGCCGGAAGCGGCCTGGTGCAGCGGGGTGTAGCCGCTGTTGGAGCGGACGAGGAGGTTATCGCGGGTGAGGAAGTCGACCGGGATCTGGTCGAGGTGGCCGTGGCGGGCCGCGAGGTGGAGCGGGGTGTAACCCGCATCGTTCTTGCGGAGCAGATTGTCCTGGGTGAGGATGGTTGAGGGCACGTGGCCGAGGTGGCCGTATTTGGCGGCGATATGCAGAGGGGTGTTGCCCGAGGCATTGGGCTTGTTCATGGACTCGGCCGTCAACGCCGCCGGGGGTAGGGTGGAAAGGCTGCCATCACGGGCGGCGGCGTAAATATCAGGATTGTCCATGCCAGTGCCTGCCAAAAAAATACGACGTCTCCGGGCACGCAAACCTAAACCGGGCCACGCGCAAGTCGCCTGCGATTTGAGTTTGCCAACCCCGGGGCATCAAGCACTCTTGGCGGCGTGTCGACCGCTCCCACCACCGAACCGATCGCGACCAAGCCCAAACTGGGTGCGGTGCTGCTGATCGATGACGAAAAACCACTGATCGAGCTCTTTGCCGAGGCGCTTTCGCCCCATTTCGAGTGCGTGCTGGCCACCAGCACCCGTGAGGCCGGCTACATCCTGCATAAGAAGCCGTTCAAGGTCGTCGTGTGCGACCATTTGATGCCCGGTGGCAACGGCCTGAGCTTCCTGGTCGACGCCCGGGAAGAATATCCCGACATGCAGCGCTTGCTCGTGACCGGCTACATGAAGCCCGAGATGCTGCTGCGCAGCGTGAACGAGGCTGCGCTTTACCGCTACCTGCTCAAGCCGGTATCCCTGCCCGAGCTCGTCAAGACGGTGATGGAAGCCGCCAAGCTGCACGACCAGACGGTCGCGGCGCGGACGGGTTGATCCTGAGGTGGAGCCTGACCTCCGGGTCGGCTTTGCGCGCAGCGCTAATTGTCCAACCCCTCCGGAGGGGGTTGCACCTGATTAACCCCGCTCAATCGTAACGCCGGCGCAGGTTGCTCGGCAGCAGGCCGAGTTCCTCGCGGTATTTGGCCACGGTGCGGCGGGCGATCTTGAGACCCTTGGCCTCCAGCAGGCCCACGATTTCCTGGTCGCTCAGCGGCTTGCCCGGATCCTCGCCGGCGATGATGTCCGCGATCATCTCCTTCACGCTGGTGTTGGCGACCGACTCGCCGGCGTCCGACTGGTAGCCGGAGGTGAAGAAGAACTTCATCGCGAAGACGCCGTGCGGGGTCTTGATGTATTTGTTGGCCAGCGCGCGGCTGACGGTGGTCTCGTGCACGCCGATGATGTCGGCGATCTGCGTCATCGTGAGCGGCTTCAGCTTGGAGACGCCCTCGGCGAAGAACTCGCCCTGGTGCTTGATGATCTCGCGGGTGATGCGTTCGATCGTACGCTGGCGCTGCTCGATGGCGTTGATGATGAATTTGCCGGAGCGGAGCTTCTCGCGGAGGTAGTCGCTCTCCTGCTTGCTCAACTTGCCCTTCGCGATGAGGTCCTTGTAGGTGTTGCTGAGCCGCAGGCGCGGGATGTAGTCGTGGTTGAGGATGATCTTCCACTCGCCACCGTCCTCCTCGACGGTGACGTCGGGCACGACGACGCGGTTGGCGTCGTCGGCAAAACGGCGGCCGGGCGCGGGGTCGAGCGTGCCGATCTCCTCGATGGCCTCCTGGATGACGTCGGGGGCGAGACCGGTCTTGCGGGCGAGGTCGGGAATACGGCGGCGGACCAGCAGCTCGAAATGGTCGCGGATGATGCGCGCCGCCACGGATTTTTCGCGGCCCTTCTGCGCGAGTTGGATAAGCAGGCAGTCGGAGAGCGTCTCGGCGCCGATGCCGGCGGGCTCGAAGGTCTTCAGGAGCTTGGCCGCCTCCTGCATGGTCGCCAGGGCCAGGTTCGCCAGCAGGGCGAGGTCGGAAAGAGTGGACGTGAGGTAGCCGCGGTCGTCGAGGCTGCCGACGAGAAAGCGCAGCGCCGTGAGCACATCCGGCGGGCAGTCCGACTGCTCGGCCTGGCCCATGAGGTGCTCCTGCAGGGAGGTCTCGGTGGTCAGCGAGTCAAAGAAATGCTGACGCCGCTCATCCTCCTCGCTCGAGGTCTGGCGCACGCCGCCGGCGTCCGAGAGGTGGTCCTTCCAGTCCTGGCCGATCTTCTCCAGCACCTGTAAATCCTTGGAGAAATCCATTTCCTCGCGCGGGTCGTCGGCGGGCGTGGCGTTGTCGTCGCCGTTGCGGGCCTCCTTCTCGAGGCTGACGTTGTCCATCGGCAGCTCCTCGAGCATCGGGTTGGACTGCAGTTCCTCCTGGACCGTGGCGCGGAGGTCGAGTGCCGCGACCTGCAGGATCTTGAGCGACTGCCGCATCTGCGGCGCGAGCACAAGCTGCTGCGTCTGCCTCTGATGGAAGCCTTGGTTGAGTCCGGGGCCGCTCATGCGCGCAAGGAGTTACCTCTAACTTTCGAGCGTGGACACGCGGGGTAGGGCGGAGGTCGGGACGGCGGGGGTTGAACCGGCTATGGCGGGAGGGAAGACTTCGGCGAGGTAAACGGCTAGTTTCTCGTTAGTCGGACCGTAACGGTCGCTGTAGAGATACATCTCCAGGTCGGTGAGCATCGCGAAGGCGGACTGGTAGCGTTTGTCGCGGTCGCGTTGGAGGGCCTTGTGCAGGATGACCTCGAGCTTGGGGTCGATGTCGGCGCGCAGAGTGCTGAACTGCGGGATCGGCAGGGTCAGGATGTTGCGGCGCGACTCGACGCGGGTGGCGCCGCGGAAGATGTTTTTGCCGAGCAGGATCTCGGTCAGGACGATGCCGAGCGGGAAAAGGTCGGAGCGGCCATCGGTGACGGCGTAGCTGGCACCCTCGGGGGAAAGATACTCATCCTTGCCCGGGATCACCTTGCCTTCCTCGTTATACATCAGGTCCAGCGCCTTCGCGATGCCGAAGTCCGTGAGCTTCACGTCGCCCTCGATGGCGAGCATCACGTTCTTCGGGTTGACGTCGCGGTGGACGATGCCGAGGAGGCGGCCGTCGGCGTCTCGCTTGGTGTGGGCGTAGCTGAGGCCGCGGCAGACGCGGGAGGCGATGAAGACGGCCATGTCGAGCGGCACCTGTTTGCCCAGCTCAAGGTGGCGGTCGATGAACTGCTCCAGATTAACGCCCCGGACAAATTCCATCGTCATGAAATACTGCCCGCCGATCTGGCCAAGGTGGTAGGTCTGGACGATGTTGGTGTGGATGAGGTCGGCCACGAGGCGGGCCTCGCCGATGAAATTTTTCTGAAATTCGGGGATGCTGGAATACTCCTCGCGAATGAGCTTGATGGCGACGACCTTGCGGAAGTTGCCTGTGCCCTTCTGCAAGGCTTCGTAAACGAGGCCCATGCCGCCCTCGGCGAGCTTGTTGGTCAGCTCGTACTGGAGTTCGTTGAAGATGTGTTTGAGGGCTTGCGTCGCCACGGATTGACAAAAACCGCCGGCCCAGTGCGTGGCAAGAACTCATCCGCTAAATTTGCACGGTTCCTGCTCTGCACTTGGTTAGCCAAGCGGAAGGGCCGGTTGACAGACGGGGTGCGGGGCCTAGGTTGCGGGCATGATCACGCTCTCGAACCGCGCCGCCCGCCAAGTTCAGACCATGCGCGCCGCGCAGACCGACCCGACGAAGCAGCTGCGCGTCTTCGTGGAGACAGGCGGCTGCTCGGGTTTCGAGTATGGTATGTCCTTCGACGTGACCAAGGCGGAAGACCAGGTTTTCGAGAGCGAGGGTGTGCGGGTGCTGGTCGATCCGACGAGTCTGGCCTACCTCACCGGCTGCAGCATCGAGTTTGACGACGGGCTCCACGGCAAGGGTTTCGAGATCAAGAACCCCAACGCCCAGAGCACCTGCGGCTGCGGGAAGTCGTTCAACTGATTTGCTGCCTCTGGTGGTGGGAGGGGCTTTAGGCCCCGACTGGATGGGAGCGTAGCATTGTCGGGGCCTAAAGCCCCTCCCACTCCTAAGCAGACAATGCTCACACCACGGCCTCGTGCAGCGCGACGATGCCGAATGTCATCGGCGTCGCCTTCACGGCACTGAAGCCCGCGCGGATGATTTCCGCCGAGATGCCGGCCCGGTCCGGAAACAGCTCGATCGAGCCGCACAGGTATTCGTAGGCCGATTTGTCGCCGGTCACGACGCCGGCAACCACCGGCAGCACGAATTTCAGGTAGGCGTAGTAGAACGGCCGGAACCAGAAAAAGGGCTGCGAGAACTCCAGCACAAACAACCGGCCGGCCGGCCGGAGCACACGCCGCATCTCGGACAAGGCTTTATGCCGGTCAGCCATGTTGCGCAGGCCGAAGGAAATCGTGACCGCATCGAAGGAGCGGTCGGGCAGGGGCAGGGCCAGGCCGTCGCCCTGACTGAACTCGATTTGGGCCCAGCGCGGGCTGCCGGAGCGCTTTTTTACAGCTTCATCCAGCATCGGCTGACAGAAATCCATGCCAGTAATCGGGGTGCCGGGAGGCAGGCCGTCGGCCAGCACAAAAGCCACGTCACCGCTGCCGGTGGCGAGGTCCAGAACGGTCCCCGGATGGGCGTCATGGACCACCCGCACGAGGCGCTGCCGCCACCAATAATCCACTCCCCCGCTCAGGAGGTGGTTGGCCACATCATAACGCCCCGCAATACGGGCAAACATGCTGTTTACGTCCTTGGGATCGGGCATGGTTAGGCCTTAGGCTTTGTGCGGCTTTGCGGTTGACGCAAGCACAGGGTAGTGAATTATTTGCGGTGTAACCAGATAGGCAGAAGAAAATTTCAACCCACGCCCCGCCATGTCGACCAACCTGACCAAACGTGAAATCGTGCTCGAGATCTACGAGAAGACCGGCTTCCCGCAGAAACAAATCCAAGACACGGTGCAAATGACGCTCGATATTGTCATGGATGCACTTGCAGCCGGCCGCAACGTCGAGCTCCGCAACTTCGGCGTGCTCGAAGTCCAGGTCCGCAAGGCCCGGGTGGGCCGCAACCCGAACAAACCCGAGACCGAGGTCGTCATCCCGGAGCGTGCCGTGGTGAAGTTCAAGTCGGGCAAGATTCTCAAGCAGAAGATCAAGCAGCTCAGCCTCGAGAAATTGCGCAGCAACCCGCCGCCTCCGGCCTCGGCCTGAGCGCGCGTCCCGTCGCAGCGAGGCATGGCCGGCTTTCAGTCGCTTCCGGGCTTCCGGGATTTCTATCCGGAGGACTTTTCCCGCCGTCAGCATATCTTCCGTAACTGGCGGCTGGCAGCCAATAGCTTTGGCTTTCAGGAATACGATGCGCCCGTTCTGGAGCCGCTCGAACTCTACAAGACCAAGTCAGGCGACGAGATAGAGGCCCAGCTCTTCAGTTTCACGGACAAGGGCGGTCGTGAGGTCTCCCTCCGCCCTGAAATGACCCCCACCGTGTGCCGGATGGTAGGCGAGAAGGCCGGGGCACTCAAACGGCCGATCAAGTGGTTCAGCATCGCCGAGTTCTACCGCTATGAGCGCGCGCAGAAGGGCCGGCTGCGGGCCTTCCACCAGTTCAACGCCGATATCTTCGGTGAGGCCGGCCCCGAGGCCGAGATCGAGCTCATCGCCCTGCTCATCCAATGTCTGGCCGGTTTCGGCCTGACCAAGGACGATTTTTATGTGCGGCTGAGTGACCGCGACCTGTGGTTCTTCTACCTGGAGGCGCTGGGCTTCACCGATGCTCAGGCGCGCAGCGTGCTGACCGCCATCGACCGCTACGAGAAGGCCGGCGATGATGCGTTCAAGGTCTACACCGAGGCGCATGGGACGCTGCCGGCGGACAAGAAGGACAAGGTGCTGGCTTTCCTGAAAATCAAGAGCCTGGCCGAACTCGAGGCCGCGCTGGCGTCCTTCAATACGGAAAAACTCGCCGCGCGCCTCGCCGACTGGCGCAAGGTGCTGGCCGGCATCTCGGCCATGGGCCTGGCCGACTTCATCGCGGTCGACCTGAGCGTCGTACGCGGCCTGGCCTACTACACGGGTTTTGTCTTCGAGGCCTTTGACCGGAAGGGCGACCTGCGCGCGCTGGCCGGTGGCGGTCGCTACAACGATCTGATCAAGAAACTCGGCTACGCGGACCTGCCGGCCGTGGGTTTTGCCATCGGCGACGTCACCACCGGCCTGCTGATTGGGCAGCGCGGGCTGGCGCCAGCCCACGGGAATGCGCCCCAAGTCTACGTCGTCATCGGCGGCGAGGCGGAGCGCAAGGCGGCCTTCGCCGACCTCCAGGCGCTGCGCGCGGCCGGCATTCGCGTCGAATATCCGTTCAAGGACCTGGCCTTCGGCAAGCAGTTCAAGGCCGCGTCCGAGTCCGGCGCGAAGCTCGCCCTGATCTATGGCGGTGACGAGCTGGCCAAGGGCGTCGTCAAGCTCCGCGACCTCGCCGACCGCGCCGAGCGGGAGATCCCGCGCGACCAGGTCGTGGCGCTTGTTCGCGATCTGCTCGGGGTCGGATAAACCTCCACAACCTGTCATTCCGGGCCCGGTGAAGAATTCGGAATGATGTTTGCATCGTATCTCGCACTGGATTCTTTGCCTCTCCCAGGATGACATGATCAAAATGACCGAAGTATTTCTCAGCCTTGGCCGCATCCTCGTTTTGTTCGGCATCGCCTACGTGCTGATCGCCGTCGGCGCGCACTTCCTGTCATTGGCGATGATTTTTCCCCGGCCACCGGTGAAGTACGAGCTTGGCCCCGACTACATCCAGCTCACGGCGCCCGACGGCGTAAAGATCGCCGCCCGTCACTGGGCGAACCCGCAGGCGAAATACACGTTGCTCTACCTGCACGGCAACTACGAGGACCTCGGCAGCCTCAATGATTACCTGCCGCAGTTCGTGGCCGAGGGTTATGCCGTCTTTGCCATCGATTACCGGCGTTACGGCCGCAGCGAAGGCGTGCCGACCGAGGCGAACACGGCGGCCGACGCCGCCCTGGCCTATGATTACCTGCGCACCAAGCTGGGTCTGCCGGCGGATCGCATCATCATTTTCGGTTACTCCCTCGGCGGCGGCCCGGGGATCGAGCTGGCCCGGCAACGGCCGGCGGCCGGTCTCGTCCTGCAGGGTGCGTTTGTCAGCGCCTACCGGGTGATGACCACGATCCCGATTTTTCCCGGCGACAAGTTCGTAAACATCGCCAAGCTCCCGGAGCTGAAGCTGCCGGTGTTCGTGATCCACGGCACGGCGGACGACACGGTCCCGTTCTGGCACGGCGAAAAGCTTTACGAGGTGATCACGGCCCGGAAGCAGAAGCTGTTCGTGGAGGGCGGGCCGCACGCCGGGCTCGGCGACTTCACCGGCCCGCGCTACTGGGACGAGTTCCGGAAGTTCACGGATTCCCTATAGTGCCGGCGTCGGTCGCCGGGCCTCGGTCCGCCGGCAAGCGACGACCCTACATTAAGGCGTGTCTTCAAACCTTGGAACCGAGAGGCGGAGGTCACACCAAGCCGACCAAACCGAGACAGGGCTACCCCTAATGGCATTTCGCCAACGGCGAAATTTTGGCGGTGCGGCTCCGGCTGATCGCCTGCGCGGTGGGTTTCGGGGGCCCGCTGATCGCGGGCTGAATGGGCGGCGATCAGCCGCCCCCTTGGCCTGACGGCGCAGGCGATCAGCCGGAGCGGGGTAAGTAGATTCCGCCGTTGGCGGAATCCTTTTAGTGGTCTCCTTCCGGGGTTTGAAAACACTACCTGGTAAGGCAGGGGTGCGTTGCCCTCAACGGCCCTTCGCAGGGCGCGTGAGGGCAAGCGCCCCAACCTCATTCACCAGCGGCTGGGTCCAGGCGCACTCCACTTCGCCGGCCACGCTGGCGTTGGGCTTTTCCTTCGAGGAAATGATTTTGGCCCGCACATAAATCTCGTCGCCCGCCATACTGTAGGACGCACGGGTTCCTGTCATCTCGGCGAGGATCGGGCCGACATCCTTGCTGTAGCGGCGGTGCGGGAGTGCTTTCGCCGCACCGGCGTCGCCGGCGGGAGTGGGGATGAGCTGGCTGGCGGGGTCGTAACCGCGCCGGGTGCCGATGAACTGCGTGGTGTAGGTGACGCCCGGTTCGGCCTGGATTTCCAGGGCCAGGGTTTGGCCTGTGCGGGTGACATCTGTGAGGGTCACGCCGGTGCTGGCGTAGAAATCGCCGGCCTCCATCGCCCGGATGAGCGATTCCGGGGTGAGGTGGGTCGCGCGGACCATGATCCAGCCGCGGAACGGGTTGCTTTTGCCGAGAATCATCTGGTGATAATCGTGCGCGTCATCCGTGCCGAGGCCATACATCACCCCGAGCCGCAGCTCGGCGAGACGGCGGGTGAGGATCACGTCCCACATCTCGTCCGGGCTCAGGTGGGCGTGGTCGCCGCCGTTGTGCGCGCCGGGATGGCCGTTGTAGATCTCGAAGAATTTCTCCCCCTGCACCCGCATGAGTTCCTCGGCGGTGACGCCCCAGACATAGTTGGGATGGTTGAGGTGAATCATCATGGGCTGCCCCGTGCGGGTCTGCTGCGCGCGCACGGCGTCCACGGATATTTGCATGATCTCGAGCGCGTTGTCGGCGGCGACCGGGGCGACGAGGGCGGTCGGATTGGTGTGGTTCATGTGCACCGCGCCACCGCGCTCGGGCTCGGTGGCGGTCGCCGGGCGGCTCCATTGGGCCGTGATCTCCGCGCTGGGGATCAGGAGAAACCGGCCGGGCTCCTCAAGGAGGGCGCGATACTCGGCGAGCGGCTTGAGCCGGACTTCCTTTATCCCGGCTTTCTCACGCTGCTCGACCCAGGCGGGGCCGAAACGCGTGAGATAACGGTCCAGCACGGCGCCGCCGCCCAACTGGACCACGGTGCCGGCCACGACGGCCGGGGCCTTCAGTTCCAGCCAGCGCGTGCCCTCGGCGAGCACGTTATGGTCGGAGATGGCGAGGAAGTGGTAGCCGGCCTGCTTGTAGCGGTCGGCGATCATCTCCGGGTAGTCGTTGCCATCGCTCCAGAGGGAATGCGTGTGGAGATTGCCCTTGAACCAGCGCGGGGCGGCAGTGTCGGCGGCGGTGGCCGCCGCCGCCAGGAGGGGCAGTGCGAGGGTGGCGAGGAGCGGGAGACGGGGTGACATGGGGTGGTTTCGTTGCTGGTAGGGGCCGTTGCCCTCAACGGTCCTCCGCCGGGCGCTTGAGGGCAAGCGCCCCGACCAAATTAAGCCAGATCTGCCGGGCCGAAGGCGCCGGGCAGGAGCGCATCAATCGACCCATCGACTTCCTGCCGGCCGTCGCAGGTGGAGATCACGCGGGCGGTGGGGCCGAATTCGTAGATGACCTGCCGGCAGGCGCCGCACGGTGCCGTGGCGGTCTTGGTCGGGGTGTAGACGACGACGCACGCGAGCTTCAGGTTCTTCTCGCCGGCGGCCACGGCGCTGAAGATGGCGGTGCGCTCGGCGCAGTTGGTCAGGCCGTAGGATGCGTTCTCGACGTTGCACCCGTAGTAGATCTTGCCGGACGAAGTCAGGATCGCGGCGCCGACGGTGAACTTGGAGTAGGGCGCGTAGGCCCGGCCGGCGGCGGTCTTGGCGGCCGCCTTGAGCTTCTTGAGTTGGGCGGGGGTGGCCATCAGAGACCGAATTCCTGCTTCACCTCGGCGAATTTCTCAATCGCAAAGGCGAGGTCCTCCCGGCTGTGGGCGGCGGACACCTGCGTGCGGATGCGGGCGGCACCCTGCGGCACGACGGGATGGAAGAAGCCGATGACGTAGACACCCTTCTCCAACATGCGGGCGGCGACCTTTTGCGACAGGGCGGCGTCGCCGAGCATGACGGGCACGATGGGGTGGGTGCCGGGGCGGATCGTGAGGCCCGCCTTGGTCAGGCCTTCGCGGAAGAACTTCGTGTTGGCCTCGAGCTTGTCGCGCAACTCGGTCGAGCGGGACAGCATCTCCAGGCACTTGATCGACGCAGCGGCCACGCTCGGGGCGATGGAGTTGGAGAAAAGGTAGGGGCGCGAACGCTGGCGGAGCAGGTCGATGATTTCCTTTTTCCCGCTCGTGTAACCGCCCGTCGCCCCACCGAGGGCCTTGCCGAGGGTGCCGGTGAAGACGTCCACCCGGCCCATGACGCCGCAGTGTTCATGCGTGCCGCGGCCGGTCTTGCCCATGAAGCCGACGGAGTGGGAATCGTCGACCATCACGAGCGCGCCGTATTTGTCGGCGAGATCGCAGATGCCCTGCAGGTTGGCGATGAAGCCGTCCATCGAGAACACGCCGTCGGTGGCGATGAGCTTGAAGCGCGCCTTGGCGGCGTCGGCTTCCTTCAGCTTCGCCTCAAGGTCCTCGAGATTGTTGTTCTTGTAGCGGTAACGCTGGGCCTTGCACAGGCGGACGCCGTCGATGATGGAGGCGTGGTTCAATTCGTCGGAGATGACGGCATCCTCGGCCCCGAGCAGGGTCTCGAACAGGCCGCCGTTGGCGTCAAAGCACGAGGAGTAGAGGATGGTGTCGTCGGTGCCGAGGAACCGGGACATGGCCGCCTCGAGGTCCTTGTGGATCTGCTGGGTGCCGCAGATGAAGCGCACCGAGGCCAGCCCGTAGCCCCAGCGGTCGAGCGACGCGCGGGCGGCGGTGATGAGTTCGGGATGGTCGGCGAGGCCGAGGTAGTTGTTGGCACAGAGGTTCAGCACCTGCTGGCCCGACGCCACGGCGATGTGGGCGGTCTGGGGCGTGGTGATGATGCGCTCGCGCTTGTAGAGCCCGGCGGCCTCGATCTCGCCGAGGGTTTTCTTTAGATGGGCGGTATACAGTGGATTCATGACCATTGATTAAACGCGGAGGACGCGGAGGGCGCGAAGGATTGGATGCTGCGTGGGCTCCGAGGTCTCCGCGTTAAAAATCAGCTTTCCCAGTTCAGCACGATCTTGCCGGATTTGCCGGCGCCCATCAGGTCGAAGCCTTCCTGGAAATTCTCAACGGGCATCCGGTGGGTGATGACGGGCGTAATGTCCATGCCGCCTTGGACGAGCGCGGTCATCTTATACCAGGTCTCGAACATCTCGCGGCCGTAAATGCCCTTCAGGTGCAGCATCTTGAAGACGATCTTGTTCCAGTCGACCTCGGCCTTGGCCGTGTGCGTGCCGAGCAGGGCGATGCGGCCGCCCATGATCATGTTGTCGATCATCTGGTTCAGGGCGAGGTGGCTGCCGGACATCTCGAGGCCGACGTCGAAGCCCTCGGTCATACCGAGCTCCTTGTGCCAGACGTCGGAGAGGTTCTCCTTGGCTGTGTTCACCGTGCGGGTCGGACCGAACTTCTTCGCGAGCTCGAGGCGGCCGTCGTTGATGTCGGTGATGACGACCTTGCGTGCGCCGGCGTGCTTCGCGACGGCGATGGCCATGCAACCGATGGGGCCGGCGCCAGTGATGAGGACGTCCTCGCCGACCATGTCGAAGGAGAGGGTGGTGTGCACGGCGTTGCCGAGCGGGTCGAAGCAGGAGACGACGTCGAGGTCCATGCCGGCCGGCACCTTCCAGACATTGCTGGCGGGAATGGAGACGTAGTCGGCGAACGCGCCGTCGCGGTTCACGCCGACGCCGATGGTGTTGGGACAAAGGTGGCGGCGGCCGGCGAGACAGTTGCGGCAGTGGCCGCAGACGATGTGCCCTTCGCCCGTGACGATCTGGCCCTTGGTGAAGCCGGTCACGCCGTTGCCGACGTCCTCGACGGTGCCGACGTATTCATGGCCGATGACCAGCGGCGGCTTGATGACGCGCTGGGCCCAGGGGTCCCACTTATTGATGTGCACGTCGGTGCCGCAAATGGAGGTCTTCTTGATCTTGATGAGCACATCGTTGACCCCGGGGCGGGGGACTGGGACCTTGGTCATGATCAGCCCGGGACCGGCGGTGGGCTTGACGATGGCGCGCATGGTGGTGGACATGGGGGAAGTGAGTGAAAGTGAGAGTGACAGGAAAAGTGGCGAACAAAGGCATAACAGCAAGCAGGCGGCCGGAGACAACCCCGCAGGCATACGCCGTTGTGATTAATCACAGCGAGCTTAGACCCCATGATTTTCCTCTCGCCCGTCCTGAACACCCCCCGCCCTGACGGGCATCATCCTTCGCCAAGCCTTCGGACGACAGGCCCCTCTCAGCCGGAACGATGCCGGAGAACCCGCAACTGCTCTGGGCAAACGAAACCGCGTAGTGGCCGGGGTGGGCAGCCCGCTCGCGGGCGCTTCCCGGAGCGCGAGCAAGTTCGCTGGCCCACATCGAACTGCATCGTTCCGGCTCAAGAGGGGATTTATGCTGGCCCGGCCTTGATCTCCTCTAGAGAAGGGTGGCGCAACGCGCCGGGGTGTGGGGGATTGGAGAGGGACTTCGTCTTCCTCTTCAGGTCTCAGGTTTCAGCTTTCAGATTTCTTCTGCCACTCACCCCAGCCACCAGGTGGCCAGGCCGAGGAAAAGCCCCATGCTCGCCACGTCGGTCGCCGTGGTCAGAAAGATGCTCGAGGCCGTCGCCGGGTCGAAGCCGAGTTTTTTCAAGGTGACCGGAACCAGCACGCCGGAGAGGCCGCTGAGAAAACAGCTGCCGGTCATGGCGATCAGCACGATGCCGCCCAGCAGGAGGGGCGATTCGGGGGTGTGCTTGATGCTGGCGTAAACGAACATGCCGGCGCCCGCACTCAGGCCGGCCAGCGCGCCATTGGCCAGGCCCAGCATCCCTTCCTTAAATACGTGCCGCCGGGCATCACCCGGTTTGAGCTCGCCCAGCGTGAGGCCACGCAGCGCCACCGCCATCGCCTGGCAGCCGGTGTTGCCCGACTGGCCCGCGAGCACGGGCAGAAACACCGCCAGCACGACAATCCGCTCGATCGTGCCCTCGAAGAATCCGACGACCGCGGCCGCGACAAAGGCGGTGAGCAGGTTGAACTGCAGCCACGGATGGCGGAACATCAGGCTGCGCCGGAACGGGGTGCTCATCCGCTCCTCCTTCTCGACACCCACCATGGTGCCCGCCTGGGCGCTGATCTCGATGGCCTGCTGCTCGAAGATCCGGGAGCCGCGCACGATCCCGATGAGTACGCCTTGCTCATTGCACACGGGGTAGGAGGGGTAGTGCTTGTTCACCGTCAGGCGCATGGCCTCCCTCAGGTCCATCTGGGGTCGGAGCGCGAAAGGCTGCCGCAGCATGAAGTCATCCAGTTTGTCCGCCTTCTGGTGGAGCAGCAGGTCGCGCATCGTGACCACCCCGAGAAGCACGCCCTGAGCGTCCGTGATGTAGCCGTAGGTGAACAGCCGGTTGGTGGCGAGTTCGCGAATCTGCTCGGTGGCTTCGCCGACGGTCAGCTGGGGCGGAAAGACCGCCACGGGCTGCTCCATCAATCGGCCGACACTTTCCCTGTCGTAGGCTTCGGCGGCGGCGAAGGGTGCTGCGCTGGTGGGCATGCGGGAGGTGATTCCCGTTTTCTTAGGTGGAATATCAGCCCGTGTCGAGCGAACGCCACAGATACCAGCTCGCGACGGAGCGATACGGCTGCCACCGCCGCGCATGCTTCACGATCGCCTCCGGGGTCGGATCCTTGCGTTTGCGATAGAGCCGTTTGAACCCCAGCCGGATGGCGAAATCCCCCGTCGGCATCACGTCGGGCCGGCCGAGGTAGAAGATGAGCAGCATGTGCACCGTCCACGGCCCGATGCCGCGCACCTCGGTCAGGCGGGTGACGAGCTCCTCGTCGGCCAGGCGGTGCGCGTCCTTCAGGGACGGCACGGTGCCCCGACGGCATTTCCGGGCCAGGTCGCGCACGGCGAGCAGCTTGTTGCCGGACAACCCGGCGCCGCGCAGCGCGGCATCGGTAGCGCGGGCCAGTGCCTCGGGCGTCGCCCCGCCGTGCCGGTCCAGCTCGGCCAGCACCCGGCCGTGGATCGTCGCCGCGGCCTTGCCGTGGAGCTGCTGATAAACGATGGAACGCAGCATCGCCTCGAACAGGCTGTCGGCCGGCTTCAGTTCCAGCGCGATGGGTCCGATGCGGTCGATCAACGCGGCCAGCTCCACATCGGCGGCGCGCAGGTGGGCCAGCGCGGCAACGGGGTCGAATTGGTAGCGAGGTTTCATGGATGGCGTGGGATCGATGGTGGGAGGGGCTTTATGCCCTGACCGGAGTGCTCTCGCTGTAAGCACAAGTCGGGGCATAAAGCCCCTCCCACCTCAGGAAGCGGCGCAACTGCTTCACTCCGACAGCAGTTCCGCGCCTTCGAGCGTGAGCAGGCGGGTCTTGGTGCGGACGCCGCCGGGGGCGGAGAACCCCGTCATCTTGTCGCCGGCCGACACGACGCGGTGGCAGGGCACGATGAGCGGCCAAGGATTGGTCGCGAGCGCGACGCCCACGGCGCGCGCCGCCTCGTGGCCGAGAGCCATCAGCTTGGCGATCTCACCGTAGCTTTTCTTGTAGCCCGGCTTGATGGCCTGCGTCTGCCGGTAGACCGCCTCCTGGAAATCCGTCACCCGCGACCAGTCGAGCACTGTGCCGGACAAGTCCTGCAATGTGCCCTCAAGGTGCTGCTGCACGCGGTCGATGACACCCTGCACCCATGCGGGCGGCGTCTCGGTGGCGAGCAGACTGCGGGCCTTTTTGGCCAGGTGCTGCTCGGTGAGTGCCTCCGTTTCCTCCGGGAGCTGGAAACCGGTCAGGCCGGTGTCGTTCCACGCGATGCCGCAGGTGCCGAATTTGGTCGGGAAGAGGACGTGGGGCATGGCGGTGACTATGGGAGCGGCAAGCATGACGGCAAGCAGGCAGCGGCAGGCAAGGCCGCCAAGAGCGGAAAACGGGCGGGGAATTCCCGGCATGTTGGCCACGAAAGAGCACAAAATGATGGGGCATATGAACCCCCCAAGGCGCCGATAGGCGCACGGAAGATCGGCGGTAACGGCTATCACTCTTTGGTGATCTTTTGTGGCAAAACCCTCTGCCTTGGTTTGGCGATATTTAGAAGGGCTCAACGGGAGGCGGCCATCCGCATCCGTGTCCAGCTGTGCCATCTGTGGCTAAAAAACCTGAGACCTGAGGAATCGTTGCGCGGAGAGGGCGAAGCAAAGCTGAAGGGTCTGAAGACAGAGGCCACCAGTTCGCCAAGCATGGTTGGCCACGAAAGAGCACAAAATGATGGGGCATATGCCCCCAAGGCGCCGATAGGCGCGCGGAAGATCGGCGGTAACGGCTATCACTCTTTGTGATCTTTTGTGGCAAAAAACCCTGCCTTGGTTTGGCGCTATTTAGAAGGGCTCAGCCCCAGCTCGGCCCTCCACGGGCCGAGGTCCACCGGCAAGCAGCGACCCTACATCCCCCATCCGTGCCCATCCGCGAAATCCGTGGCTAAAAACTTCAGGTTTCAGGTCTCCGCTTTCAGGTTTCTCAACAGCTCTCTCACTTCTCCCCGATGTAGCGGCGGAAGAATTCCTCGTAGCGCACCAGCGTATCGAGGCGCTGCTTGGGTTCGCCGCTGCGGCTGAGCTCGTGCGTGGCGCGTGGGTAGCGGACATATTCCACGTCACGACCCAGTTGTTTGAGGCTCTTGTAGAGGATCTGGCTCTGGATGACGCCGGTGCGGAAATCCACATCACCGTGCTGAATGAGCAGCGGGGTCTTGATCTGGTCGACGTAGGTGAGGGGTGACTCGAAGTTGAGCAGGGCGCGCACCTCGGGCTGCCAAGGATAACCGCCCCAGTAGAGCGGCACCAGGAACCAGGCGTTGCCTTCGCCATAGAAGGTGGCGAGGTCGTAGACACCGCGCTGGGCGACGGCGGCCTTGAAGCGGTGGTCGTGGCCGACGATCCACGCGGTCAGGTAGCCGCCGTAGGAGCCGCCGGTCAGCACCTGGCGGTCCTTGTCGACGTAGGCTTCCTTGGCGATGAACGACGCGGCGGCGAGCACGTCGCTCGCCGGGCCGACGCCCCAGTCCTTGAAATTGGCACGCTGGAAATCCTTGCCGTAGCCGCCGGAGCCGCGCGGGTTGGTGAACAGGACGACGTAGCCGCGCGCGGCGTAGAACTGGAACTCGTGCCACATGCTCTGCTCGCCCGGGCCCCACATCGCGGTCGGGCCGCCATGGATCTGCACGAGCAGAGGGTATTTCTTCGCCGGGTCAAAGTTCGCGGGCTTGATCGTCCAGTAATCGACGGTGATGCCGTCGGCCTGCACCAGCCGGTGTCCTTGGTAGGCGCTGAGCTGGCGGTCCTGCAGCCAGGCGCTGTTGTGGGTGGAGAGCGGCCGGGTGATCTTGCCGTCGCGCGTGCCGGTGTAGAGCTCCCAAGGATTGCCGGGATTGGTCACGACCTGCACCAGCACGTCCTTGCCGATGGCGTAGTCGCGGATGCCCCATTCGACCTGGTGGGTGAGTTTGTCCGCGCCGGGCTGGTCGGGGGACACACGGTAGAGCGGAAAGCGGCCGCGATCGGCGGCAGTGAAAAGGACAAACTTGCTGTCGGGCGACCATTTCAGGCCGGTGACACTGCGGTCGAGATCGTCCGTGAGCACCTTGGGCGCGCCGCCCGCGGCGGGGACCACGGCCACCACCACCTGCTCAAAGGTAAACTCGCCGCCGGTCCGGACCGTGTAGGCGATCCACTGGCCGTCGGGTGAGGGCGTAGGCTCCGCATAATTGCAGCCGGGTTCCTCGAGCAGCACCTTGGCGGCGCCAGTCGCGGCGTCGATGACGTAGAGGCTGCTGAGATGGTCGCGGTCAGGGTGGGCCTTCAGGTCGCGCGGGCCGGTGCAGATGATGCCTTTGCCGTCGGCCAGCCACTCGGCGCCGGCGAAACCCTCGTAGCCGAGGTTGATCGCCACGGGCTCGGCGCCGTCGGTGGCGGCGACGGTGTAGAAACGGTTGTAGGTGGGCTCCACGGCGAGATCACCCTCGGCGAGGAAGTTCAGGCGGTTCATGACGCGCGGGTTGCCGTCGGCCTCGTTCTGCGCGAGCCAGTCGCGGATTTCCTGCCAGGAGCCGTCTGCCTTGGCTTCAACCTTCGCCGGGCTTACGGCTGACAGGTCCGGTTTCCGGCCACCGGCCTTCTCGCCTGCGGCAACGCCGCTGGACGAGTCAGCCATAGGCTTGGCGACGGCTGACGCCCTTTCGCCTTCCGCCTTTCCCCTGGCCGTGTCGTTCCAGGTGCGCTTGGGTTTCTCCTGACTCCAGGCGGGGGCGGAATCCTTTTCGGCTTTCTCGAGTGCGGCGCGGACCTGGGCCTGGGTGAGCGTGGTGCTGAAGAGGATCTTCGTGCCGTCGGGCGACCAGCGTGGGCTGCCGGCGCCGGTGTCGATCTTGGTCAACGGCATAGCTTCGCCACCCGCGAGCGGCAGCAGGTAGACCTGCGGCTTCTCCTTCTCCCCACTGCGCACAAACGCGATGCGGTCGCCCGACGGCGACCAGACCGGGCTGGAGTTGCGGGCGGTGCCGAAAGTGAGCGGGCGCGGCGGGGTCTTGCCGTCGGTGGCGGCGAGCCAGAGCTGGGTCTGGTAAACCCACTCATCTTTCATGCCCTCCGCAGCCTGGGCGGAGGAGGGGGCGGCGGGTTTGATCTCGATGGAGCGGACGACGTAGACGACTTGCTTCCCGTCGGGCGAGAGGGCCGGGGTCTCGAGCTGCTTGATATTCAGCAGGTCGGCCGCGGTGATGAGTGACTTTGAGTCGGCAACCGGAGTCGCTTCGGCGCTGTGCAGGACGGGAGCGACGGCGAGGCAGAAGGCGGCCAGGATTAGAAGGGGACGAAGCATGGCGGCGAAATTGAGAGTGAAAGTGAAAGTGGGCGAACCAAAAGCAGGCGGAGCAAAGGCGAAAATCGAAAGGCGAAAGGCGGAGACCTGAAGGGGATAGCAAAAGTCAGATGTCGGAGGTCAGAGGCAGCCAGTACTCCAAGCATGGTTGGCCACAAAAGAGCACAAAATGATGGGGCATATGAAACACCCAAGGCGCCGATAGGCGCGCGGAAGATCGGCGGTAACGGCTATCACCCTTTGGTGATCTTTTGTGGCAAAACCCCTGCCTAGGTTTCGCGTTGCCGCCGCCGGCTATGTCGGGCGGAGAGGAATTCACGCAAAGCAGCGAAGTAGCAAAGGTCTGAAGGATTGGTGGAGGGCTGGACTCCGGGCCGGCGGTGGGGATGGCCCCGCTGGAGCTGAGCCCTCCCAAATGCCGTCCCTTTGCTGCTTCGCTGCTTTGTGTTCATCCCTCGCCCCTTCTTCCCGCGGCATAAGGCTGGCATCCGGCTGAATCCCCTGCTTCTGTCCGTCTGTAACCATGCCGCGCCGAGATTTCGCACTGCCTTTGCCTTGTAGGTTGCCCGCTGGCGGGCAACGTGGCGCGCGAGCGCGCCACCTACCGTAACCACCATGCCGCAGAATCGCTTCTACAACGCCTTCGACCTGCAGGAGTGGGGCACCGCCCGGAAGACCGACTACCGCAGCCCGTTCCAGATCGACCGCGACCGGATCATTCACGCGCACGCCTTCCGCAAGCTCCAGTCGAAGACGCAGGTGTTCCTCAGCGGCGAATACGATTTCTACCGCACGCGCCTCACCCACACGATGGAGGTCGCCCAAATCGGCCGCTCCATCTGTCACTACCTCCGCAGCCGCGGCGACCCGCTGACGGACGACTTCTACATCGACTCCGACCTCGTCGAGGCCAGCAGCCTGGCGCACGACATGGGGCACCCGCCCTTCGGCCACTCCGGCGAGCGCACGCTGCAGGAACTGATGAAGCGCCGCGGCGGCTTCGAGGGCAACGCCCAGACGCTGCACCTGCTCTGCGAGACGATCTACCAGAACGAGTCCGGGGTGAAGGGCATGCAGCCCACCCGCGCGCTCCTCGACGGCGTGCTCAAATACAAGAAGCTCTACACCGAGTTCGCCACGCCGCCGCTCAACCACTTCATCTACGACGGCCAGGCGCCGGTGCGCGAGTGGGTGTTCGGCGGCGCCAAGCTCCCCGGCAGCCTGATGCGCGGCGACGCGCTCAACGACTTCAAGAGCGTGGAGTGCCTGATCATGGACTGGGCCGACGATGCGGCCTACTCGCTCAACGACATCGTGGACGGCGTGCGTGCCGGCTTCCTCACGGTCGAGCGCGTCGAGCGCTGGGCCGACGGCGAGACCATCGGCGCCGCCGAGCAGCGGCACCTCGACAACCTGTTCGACGCCATCCGCCGCGACCGGCTCGAGAACACCTTTTCCAAGAAGATCGGCGCCTTCATCCAGGCCTGCCGGCTCAAGCCCCGCGACAACTTCATGGCGGAAAAGACCAACCGCTACAAATTCGACCTCGTCATCGACCCGGCGGCGCGGAGCGAAGCGGACTTCTTCAAGAAGATGGCCAACGACATCATCTTCGAGAGTCCGCAGCTCGAGCAGCTCGAATACAAGGCGCGGACGGTCATCAACGCCCTCTACAACGCCATCTGGGAAAACTACGCCGAGCGCAACGAACGCGTGATCCGCATCCTGCCCGCCAACGTCAGCCGCCTGATCGAGGCAGAGAAGACGCAGGACGGCAAAGCCCGCCGCATCTGCGATTTCCTCGCCGGCCAAACCGACGGCATGGTGGTCCGGACGTATCGGCGCCTCTTCGACCCGGAGTTTGGATCCTTTCGGGATCTTAGCTAACGAGCCGCACGCGTAAGGCTTGAGGTGGAGGGCCGGTCTCCCGACCGGCCGGGCCTTACCGGGTCACGAAAGGTAGGGCGCGTTATCCCTAACGCGCCGTTCTGTAGGGTCGATCCCCCGACAGGTTAGCCGCAAAAAGGCGCAAGATCCGCAAAAGGTATCTTCGGCGGACTACCGATACGAATTCATGCAATTGGCCGTGGGCCAGCGAGCTCCTGTCAGCCGTATGCGCGAGGCATGCGGCCGGAACCAGAGCAAAACCCGCGGTGACTTAATGCTACGGTTCACGTCATGCCACCAGCCCCGGTCGCGGCATACGCCTTGGCGTGAAGCTGAGGCGGTCAGGTCATGATTGTTGAAACAGCAGGCCGGGTGTGCGGGTGAATTCACTCTTGGCTCCCGGCGCTGGATTGCTAGCTTTGCGTCACGCCGGGGCCAAGGCGGGTTGCAATCATGCTCATACGCCCGGGATCATCGCAGACTGTCATTTGGATTAACCTTTTGGCTTTTGGTCATTTGCCGGCGGAACGGGCATTCGCCCACGACATGGATCGGGGGATCGAGTCCCTCGGGCACCACCAAGTTACCCCTTGCGGGACCCCGGTGGTTTGTCGTTTAGTAAACGCAACATACCCGCCACTCCTCTACTGGGCACTGCAAGGTGACCGGCAAGCGCACCCCGGCGGGTGCTTCATTTTTGGGGGCCGGCGATGAGGTTCACCAAGCCCGCCCTCACGTATCCCCAGCAGTTGGGCAAGCTGCGCGCCCGTGGCCTGGTCGTGGCCGATCCCGCCCAAGCCGAGCATTGTCTTCGCTACGTCGGTTACTACCGACTTTCGGCTTACGGCCTTTCCTTTCAGGACTGCACCCAACCCGGCAAGCCCTTCCGTCCGGGCACGACCTTTGAGCAGGTGGTGGACTTTACCGGTTTGACCGTGAACTGCGCCTGCTGGTGCTCGACGCCATCGAGCGGGTGGAGGTGGCGGTGCGCAGCGCGTTGAACAACGAACTATGCCAGCGTCACGGCCCTCACTGGTTCATGGCCGGGACCCATTTCCATGCCGAATTCAACCACGCCACCTTCCTCGCCGAACTGTGCGACGAATACAGGCTGGCCGCCGATGGTTCGGGTCCGACCCGCCCGCATCAAGAGGTGTTCATCAATCACTACTACGACAAATACGGTGAGCCGGAGTTGTCGCCGTCGTGGATGGTGTTCGAGACCTTCACCATCAACACCGTCTCCCGGATGTATCGCAATCTCGCCTCCCGGCCCTTGCGCCAGTCGCCGGCCGCCGGATTCGGAGCCGACGAGAGCATCTTTCGCGGCTGGCTGCACACGCTCAGCTACGTGCGCAATCTCTGCGCCCACCATGCCCGCCTGTGGAACCGGCGGCTGGTCATCAAGTTCACGGTCGCCAACAAACACCGCGCAGTGCTCGATCACGGCGATTCTCTGTATGCCACGGCGGTCGTGCTCCGGAGCCTGCTACGCCGGGTGGCGCCCGACACCCAGTGGCATTGGCGACTGCGCGATCTGATTGGCCGCTACCCGGGGCCGCCCCTCGGCGCCATGGGCTTTCCGGCTGACTGGCAGCAGAACCCGTTCTGGGATTTCCGCACACTCCCTGATCTGGCATGGCTGTGCCTGACCCCTGATAATTTGTCACGTATTACGTGACAAATTATCCGCACCAGGCCCGCCACCACTTAGCTCTTGGCACCGGGGTCGTCCCACGTAGCTTGCCGTCACGTGATTGAGTCGGGCCAGGCGCAATCAGCGGGCATTCATATACCACGAACCTTCAGCTCATGACCTGGAAACTAGGACTCATCATAATCGGCTATTTTCTGTTCTTTCTCGCTTCGATTCTGGCGATGATTTGGTGGCACAAGCGACAGCGTAAAGCCCGGCTTCCGTTTGGCGATGAGTTGAGGCTGGTTCGCGCACCGGGTGAATCCCAACTCAAGCTGACCCTTAAATTTGACGAGGAAATCTTTCTTTTCCTGGCGATCGGGGCCGGGGTGCCGGTGGGGATTTTTGGCGTCATGCTCTTAGTGATTGGTCTGCTCCCGGCGGTTTTGCAGCTGGGGTGGCTGGCGGCTTCGATTCTGACGTTCATCGGGACCTTCATTTTATCGGCCCGCTGGCTGACTAAAAAGACTCAGGAGGATTCCAACCGCTACCTTGGCTATTTCGGCGAGCGCATCGTGGCGGAACATCTGGAGCCGCTGAAGCAGCACGGGTGGCGCATCTTTCACGACGTTCCCTGCCAGAATAACGGCACCAAGTTCAATATCGACCATATCGCCGTCGGCCCGGAAGGCGTCTATGCCATCGAGACCAAGACCCGGCGCAAGGGTGGGGCCCGGCCCGGCTTTGACGACCACAAGGCATATTTCGACGGCAGCCGACTGGTCTGGCCCTGGGGAGAGGACAACCATGGCCTAGAACAGGCCGAGCGCAGCGCGATGTGGCTGGCCGAAAGTCTCAAGGCAGAGACTGGCGAGCGGGTTTTTGTCACGCCGATCCTCACGCTGCCGGGCTGGTGGGTGGAGAGTAAACCGTCCCGGGAATCGCGACTTTGCCGCGTCACTAATCCCAAGGGCCTGCCCAAATTTCTGGCGAGCGGATCGGCCGTCCTATCGCCGAAGCAAATCAACGACATCGCCGCCAAGCTCGAAGCCCGGTGCCGGGATGTGGAGTACTGAACGGCATGCCCACCGGCCGGATCATTGAATGGCAGCGGAACCGGGGATTTGGCTATCTTGAGGGCGAAGGGCGCCGGCTGTTTCTGCATATCCGGGACTTCGCTGAGCACTACAAATCGCCCGAGGTCTGAGATCAGGTTAGGTTTACTTTGGGCGCTGACCGGCAGGGGCGGCCTTGTGCGCAGAAAGCGGTTCATCTCTATGACAGGGGCCGTTTGCGCCTCTGGCATTTTCTGCTGACTGGTAGCCTCCTGATCCTGCCAGGGGTGGCGCTTTACCGGGAACTTGGCGTGGTGACGGCCTATGTCGCTGTCTGGATCGGGTTCGTTTCAATGCTCACCGCGTTCATCTATTACATCGACAAGCAACAGGCGCGGCAGAAGGGACAGCGCGAACCGGAGAAAATGCTCCACCTGCTGGAACTGCTCGGCGGCTGGCCGGGAGCGTTTCTGGCCCAACGGAAATTTCGACACAAATCAGCCAAGGGCACCTACCAGTTCACTTTCATCCTGATCATCGGGCTTCATCAATTCCTTGCCATCGATGCCCTGCGCGACTGGCCGCTCGTGCAGGTGATTGCCCAGTTAATTCGTAAGTTGTGATACCAGATTGCGGCGCAGCTGGAGCGGAGCCCTCCACTAAGACACGGCCGGCCGGGAGTCCGGCCCTCCAAGGAATGCGGCGCGTTAGGGATAAGGCGCCCTACCGGCGGAATCCTTCGCGGTTTCGCGCCTTCGTGTGGAAAGCGGAGGCTTGCGGGTGGGGGGCTTCGCCGTAGGTTGAGGTGCAAATCCGACAGGCCGTTTCCTCATGAGCACGACTGAAATTCTTAAACAACTGGCCCGGCTCACGCCGGCGGAGCGGGAGGCTGTTCGCTCGCGCCTTGATGACATCGAGGCCGCCGCGCCACTTTCGGCCGAGGAGCAGCGCTTGGTTGATGAGCGCGTCGCCGCCTACCGCCGGAATCCCGAAGCCGGGATCTCCTGGAAAGTGGCAGAAGCGGATATTCGCAGGGATCTCAGGCTTTGATGCAGGTTATTCTGACGCCAGAGGCCAAAGCGGATATCACCCAGGTGACAGCATGGTATGCGCAACGAAGTGTCCGGGCGGCCGATGAGTTCCTTCTGGCAGTCGGAAACGCATTCCGCCGGATTGAAGCTCAACCAACCGCCCAGGTGGTCGTGGACGCCGCAACGGGAGCCCGCCGAGCCTTGCTCCGCAAATTTCCACAGCGCGTGTTATTCCTGATCGACGGGGATAGACTCGTGGTGTTCGCCGTCGTGCATCACCGGCGCGACACCCCCGCTTGGAGCCAACGCCTCGAGTGAACTAACCATGAGCAAATCTGACGTCACCCATTTCGTCTTTGTAGACTTTGAGAATGTTCCGAAGGTGGATCTGGCCGCGGTGCAGGGAAAGCCGGTGCACGTCACTCTGCTGATCGGGCAGAAGCAGACGAAGACCGACTGGGATCTTACGGAGCAGATTCAGCGTTTTCCTACTCAGGTGAAGCTGGTGAGGGTCGGGGCCTCGGGCCATAACGCCCTCGATATGATTTTGGCCTATTACCTTGGACAGGCAGCGCAGGTCACCCCCGGCGCGCAGTTCAGCATCGTTTCCAAGGACAAGGATTTCGAGCCGATGATCGCGCATCTGACAGCGAACAGCGTCAGGGTGGTGCGCTGCGACACGTTTACGGGTGCGTTTCAACCGGTGGGGCGCAAGACTTCTCCGTTGGCGAAGGCCCCGGCGGCCAAATCTGCACCTCCAGTCAAGAAGGTGCCTGAGGACCGGCTTACCAAGTTGATCTCCAGATTCAGGGAAAGCCCGCAGCACCACCCCAAGAAGCGCACGACACTACTCCATCACATCCAGACCTTCTACGGCAACAAGCTGACCGAAGCTGAGGTGCTTAACGTTGTCGCCCATTTGGTAACCCGTGGTGTCGTCTCAATCGACGAGAAGAGCAAGGTAACTTATCCGACCTAGGGCACCGCTCCGCGTCTCTGCGTCTTTGCGTTAAAGATCCGTGCCCAATCGTGTAATCCGTGGGTAAAACTTGGCTTGGGAAACGATCTGTCGGCGAGCGCCGACCCTCCAGAGATGAAAGCGCGATGGGGGCAACACGCTCTACCGGCGGCATCCGTGTCAATCCGTGGAATCAGTGGTGAAAAACTGCCTTGGGAAATTGTCTTCGCGTCGCTTCGCGTGATTCGCGGTTTAACCGGAGCGACGCGTTAGGAATAACGCGCCTATCTCGCCACCGATTTCCTTGGACACGGGACAGAGAACCCGAAAGCCAATGAACCCCATGTCCAATCCCGTGGCACAGAAGAGCACAGCCCAACCCGCCAGGCCGGAGCCGCCGGTGGCTCCGGCCTGGAAACTTCCCCGTTGCGCTGGCGCGCGAAACGCAAAGCGGAAGTCGTGCTGCGGATCCTGCGCGGCGAATCGCTTGATCTGCTCAGCCGGCCAACCGCCGTGCCGGTGCCGCGACTGGAGGAATGGCCCACCCAAGCCTTGAGTGGCATGGAGCAGGCCTTGCAACTGCGTGCCGCCGACGATCCCGCTCAGTTGCGACTCGACGAGGCCAATCGCCGCATCGGCGAACTATCCATGGAGGTCGAACGGCTGCGTGCCCGGTGCGAGAAAGCGGGCCCTTTTGCCGGGCGGAGGTCGCGCACATGAGCGCCGTGATCTCCCCGGCCGCAGGCCGTGTTTACGGGGTGCAACGCGTGTGTGCGGCGTGGGCCTTCCCGCGGGCGGGTTACTATGCCGCCGGGCAACCGGCGGGGGCCGACCCGAGCGTGCCGGGCAAGCGCGGACCGAAGACTCCGCTCGACGACCTGGCCCTGCTCGCGCTCATCCGCGCCGATCTGGCCGCTTCGCCCTTCCAGGGCGAAGGACATCGCAAGGTCTTTGGCCGCCTGCGCTACGTCGCCGGCCACTGCGTGGGCCGCAACCCCATCCTGCGCCTGATGCGTGCGCACCGGTTACTCTCGCCCCACCGCTCGGTTCCCGTGCCCGCCAAGGCGCACGACGGCCGCATCACCACCGACGCACCCAATGTGCGCTGGGCCACCGATGGCGCGAAAGGGTGGACGACCGACGACGGCTGGCTGTGGCTGTTCAGCGTCCTCGAACACTGGAACGCCGAGTGCCTTGGCCACCACGTTTGCAAACACGGCGATCGCTTCGCCGCCTATGAGCCGGTCGCCCAAGCGATCACCCGCGTCTTCGGCGCGAGCGAGGCGGACGCCGCCAGAGGCGTCGAACTGCGCCACGATCACGGCAGCCAATACCTCACCGACTGGTTCCAGGGCCAGAGCCGCTTCCACGGCTTCACCCCCAGCTTCGCCTTCGTCGGCGAGCCGGAAACCAACGGCGTCGTCGAACGCTTCAACCGCACGCTCAAAGAGCAAATCATCCACGGCCGCACCTACCGCAATCGGAGCGAACTAGCGGCCGCCGTCGCCGCCTTTGTCGAAACCTACAACCGCGAATGGCGCCTCGAAAAGCTCCGCTACCGGAGCCCACTCGAAGCCCGCCGCGACTATCAATCCTCTCAACCCTTAGCCGCCTGATTTACCTTTGTCTTGTGCCCAGACAACCGGTGCCGATACACTGCGGACATGAACACTCCGATCGTCGCGCAGAAATCACCGTATCCGGTCAGCGTCGAAGCGGGCAAAACCTACGCCTGGTGCACCTGCGGCGGGAGCAAGTCCCAGCCGCTTTGCGACGGCTCGCACAAGGGATTTGGATTCACCCCCATGATTTTCAAGGCCACCAAGACCGAGACGATCTATTTCTGTGGCTGCAAGCACACGAAGACGCCTCCTCTCTGCGACGGCACCCACAAGGCACTGTGACCGGTGCGTCGCTGACGCGGTGGGAACCTGAGAGCTGAGCCCTCCAAGGTTGCGGCGCGTTAGGGGCAACACGCCCTGCCGTTGCTATCCGTGTCTGCCCGTCGGGATCGGGACCGATGCCGCCGAGGAGTCTCTCGTCGCAATTCAGCGTGTATTGTCCCCCGGTGGCCTGGGCGGGAAGTTTCACGACCTCACGCACGGCCTTGGGGTCGAGGTGCACAGCCATGAGCGCGCCGCGGTTGCGGTCGACAAAGTAGGCCTCCCGGGTGCGTCAGGCGGTGGCAATGGGGTTGGCGCCGGGCAGCACGATCTCGACCTTGGGGGCGAGACACCGAGCGTGCGCAGGTCGACGGTGGCGATGCCGCCGCCGGCGCGGATGACGAGTTTGTCGCCCTCGGGCGTGTAACCCCGCTGATGGAAATAGAGGCTGGTGCCGCCGGCATCGGGCGAAAGGCGGATGATCCGATGCCCGGTGGCGGCATCGATTCAGTCGGAAGGCAGGGCGGGAGCCTCCGTCGCGCGCGCCGCCAGGGCGAACGCAAACAGCAGGCCGGCAAGACGCGGCAGGGAGTTCACGGCAGGGGTGGGGGCATCAACCAGGGCACTGGGGGACGACGCGGGGTGACAGAACAGGTTACGCAAGTATCTTCCCGGCGGAGGGCCGGAAAATACTGACAGTATGAATTGTCAGGGAGCGTGGGGGTCCAGCGTGCTGATCTCAGCGCGCTCTCCGTAGTAACATGCACAAAGCGCGTTGGGGTCAACGCGCTCCGCCTGCCGGCGGCTTGCGCGCCAGGTGGCCGGCGGCCACGGCGTCGTCGATCATCTTGACAGCGTATTCCCAGATGGCCTGCGAGCCGGCGGCGACGTGCGCGTTGCGGGCGAGCACGCGGTCCTGCGTGACGCCGTGCTTCTGCCAGGCGTGGCCGTCGGTGAGGCAGTTGAGCAGCATCGGGTGGAACCGGTCGCAGGCGGCGGCGAACCTGGCCTCGGGGGTCGCCTGGGCCTCGAACTCGTCCCACAGCGCGCGGAACTCGGCGGTCTGGTCAGCGGGCAGCAGGCCGAAGATGCGGGTGGCGGCCTTGGCCTCGCGCTCATGCTGGTCGGCCATGTTCTTCACGTCGTAGGCAAAAGTGTCGCCCGCGTCGATTTCCACGAGGTCGTGGATGAGCACCATCTTGAGGATGCGCAGCACGTCGAGCGGCTGGTGGTTGGAGTGCTCGGCGAGCACGATGATCATCAGCGCGAAGTGCCAGGAGTGCTCAGCGCTGTTCTCGGCGCGCCGGCTTTGGGTGACGATGGTCTGGCGGAAGACCTCCTTGAGCTTGTCAGCCTCGGTGATGAAGACGATCTGCCGGCGCAGGCGTTCGGCGGCGTCCGGGCTCATGGCTGGAGGTAGGGCGCGAGGACTTTGCTCCAGATGGCGTAGCCGGCGGGCCGCAGGTGCAGCTGGTCCTCGCGGAAAAGTTCGAGCCGGTAGCCGCCTTGCTTGGTGAGCAGTGGCGTGGCGACATCGACAAAGGTGCAGCGCGGGTCGGTGGCGCAGTCGGCGGCGATGAGCTTATTCCCCTCGATCACCTGGGCCCGGACCTTCGCGCGCACGGGGCTTTCCTTCATTGCGAGATAGATGAGCTTCGTCCTGGGCAGCGCGTCGTGCACCTTGCGGCGGAAGGCCTGGAAGTCGGCCAGCACGGTCGCGGGGGATTTGCCGGCGTTGAGGTCGTTCTCGCCGGCGTAGACGACCACGAGGCGGGGCTGATAAGGGATGACGATGCGGTCCGCGTAGAACACGCTGTCCGCCATCTCCGAGCCGCCGAAGCCGCGGTTGAGGGTGGGTGCGCCCGGGAAATCCTCCGCGAGCGAGGTCCAAAGGCGGATCGACGAACTGCCGACGAAAACCACGGCGCCGTGCGGCGGCGGGTTGGTCGCGTCGGCCTTCGTGAACTGGTCGATGTCAGCGGTCCATTTGTCCGGGGTGGCGTGGACCGGAGCGGCCACCAGCACGGCGGCCAGAAGAGAGAACAGGAGGCGACGGGCGGGGGCAGGGCGCAGGGCAGGCATGCCGCCACCGTAGGTGGGCGCTGGTTCGGTGCAACCCATCGCTTCCGGCATGTGCAAGCTTGCGCGCAAGGTGGTTCGGGGTTTTTTGGGCGGATGCGAAAAATTGCCCGCCTTCCCCTCCTGGCAGCCCTCGCGCCGGTCCTGGCGCTGGCGGCCGTCAATTATCCGCCCAACCGGACCATCGAGCATTTCGACGATTATTCCGGCACCAAGGTAGCCGATCCCTACCGGTGGCTGGAGGAGCTGGACTCCGCCGACACCAAGGCCTGGGTCGCCGCGCAGAACGCCCTGACCGACTCGGTCGTGGACAAGTTCCCTGAACGCGCACGCATCAAGGAGCGCCTGACCGAGCTGTGGAACTACCCGCGCACCGGGCTGCCGTTCAAGGAAGCCGGCTGGTATTTCTACACCAAGAACGACGGCCTGCAGAACCAGTCGCCGCTCTACGTGACCGCCGGCCTGAACGGCCCGGAGCGACGGCTGCTCGACCCGAACACCCTGTCCACTGACGGCACCGTGGCCGTCGCGCTCACCGCGCCGTCGCCCGACGGCAAGTGGCTCGGCTACGGCCTCGCGACGGGCGGCTCCGACTGGCGCGAGCTGCGCCTGCGGGACGTCGCGACCGGACAGGACGCGCCCGACTCCGTCAAGTGGGCGAAGTTCACCGGCATGAGCTGGACGCACGATGCCAAGGGTTTCTTCTACTCGCGTTATCCGGCGCCCGCCGGCGGCGACCCGAAGGTCTTCACCAAGCTCGAGAACCGGCAGCTCTATTACCACCGCGTCGGCACGCCGCAGGCGGAGGACCAGCTGGTGTTCGCCCGGCCGGACCAGCCCGCGTGGTTTCCGAGCGGAGCGGTGTCCCCCGACGGCCGCTACCTGATCCTCTCCCTGTCCCAGCCCGGGCAGCGCGGCAACAGCATCCATTATGTCGACCTGGGGGACGCCCCAAAGCCAAGGTTTGGCGGCCCGGTCGTGAAGCTCATCGACCAGTTCACTCATGCTTACAGCTTCATCGGCAACGTCGGCTCGACGTTCTATTTCTCGACCAACGCCGGCGCCTCGCGCGGTCGCGTCGTGGCCTACCGGCTCGAGGCCCCCGCCGAGCCGGCCACCGTGCTCGCCGAGTCGGCCGACACGATCGATGCCGTGCGCCTCTCGTCCGGCAAACTTGTCGTCACCTACCTGCACGACGTGGTGAATCGCGTCGCCCTGTTCGACCTGAACGGCCAGCCGGCCGGCGAGATCGCGCTGCCCGGCCTCGGGGTGGTCTCGGCCGTCTCGGGCAAGTTCAAGGATCCGGAGCTGTTCGTGGCCTATTCGTCCTTCCTCGCGCCCGGCACGACGCTGCGCCACGATCTCGCGACCGGTGCGACCACCGTGCACAACGAGACCAAGACCAGCTTCGACGCCAGCGGGTATGAGACCAAGCAGGTTTTCTATCCGTCGAAGGACGGCACGAAGATCCCGATGTTCCTCGTGCACAAGAAGGGCCTGAAGCTCGACGCCTCGGCGCCGACCTGGCTCTACGGTTACGGCGGATTCAACGTCGTCATGCGCCCGCAGTTCGCGGTCCCGCCGTTGGTGTGGATCGAGGGCGGCGGCGTCTACGCCATGGCCAACCTCCGCGGCGGCGGCGAATACGGCAACGACTGGCACCAGGCCGGCACGAAGGAACGCAAGCAGAACGTCTACGACGACTACATCGCGGCGGCCGACTGGCTCGTCGCCCAGGGTTACACCACGCACCAGCAGATCGTGCTGGACGGCCGGTCCAACGGCGGCCTGCTGCTCGGCGCGGTGCTCAACCAGCGCCCGGACCTCGCGGCCGCGGCCGTGCCCGCCGTGGGGGTGATGGACATGCTGCGCTACCACAAGTTCACCGTGGGGGCCAACTGGGCCAGCGATTACGGCAACTCCGACACGCCCGAGGGCTTCAATTATCTGCGCGCCTACTCGCCGCTGCATACGGTGAAGCCGGGCGCGAAATATCCGGCCATCCTCGTGACCACGGGCGACCACGACGATCGCGTCTTCCCGGCCCATTCCTACAAATACACCGCGGCGATGCAGTCGGCGGTGGCCCGGGAGGCCGGCCCCGTGCTCATCCACATCGAGTCCAACGCCGGTCACGGCGGCTCCAGCGGCACCACGCCCGTCTCGAAGACCATCGAGGACTGGGCCTACCGCATGGGCTTCGGCGCGCATTACGCTGGCTGGGGCAGGTAAGCCCCGCATCATCCCTCCATCCCCATGAAACTCATCCGCTCCTGCCTGATTGCGGCGTGCGTTCCCGCGTGCGCCCTCGCTGTGTGGAATTATCCCGCGGCCAAAGCCACCGATCACACCGACGATTATTTCGGCACGAAGGTCGCCGACCCGTTCCGCTGGCTGGAGGACGTCGATGCCGCCGGCACCAAGGCGTGGGTCGAGGACGAGAACAAGGCCACGTCCGACTTCCTCACTAAAATTCCGCAGCGCGAGGCCATCAAGCAGCGCCTGACCGAGCTCTACAATTATCCGCGGTTCAGCCTGCCTTCCAAGCAGGGTGGCAGGTATTTCTACACCGCCAACACGGGCCTGCAGAACCAGGCGCCGCTTTATGTGAAGGAGAACCTCGTCGCCGAGGGCCGTCTGTTATTGGATCCAAACACGCTCGCCGCCGACGGCACCGTGGCGCTGACGGGCTACCGCGTGTCCGAGGATGGCAAGTCGCTGCTTTACGGCACGGCCGCGGCCGGCTCCGACTGGAACGAATTCCGGGTGCGCGAGGTGGCGACTGGTCAGGACACCGGCGATGTCATCAAGTGGGTTAAGTTCTCCGGCATGGCCTGGACGCACGATAGTCGGGGCTTCTTCTATTCGCGCTATCCCGAGCCCATGAAGGACCGCAACGCGACGTTCAGTGGTCTCGAAAACCAGGCGATCTATTACCACAAGCTCGGCACCGCGCAGGAGACCGACGTACTGATCTATGCCTCGCCGGAATTTCCGAAGCGAGGGTGGGGCGCCGGCCTCACCGACGACGGCCGCTACCTGCTCATCTACGGCCGCGAGGGCACAAACCCACACCACCGGCTTTATTACAAGGATCTCAAGGAGGCCCAGCAGCCCGACCTGACCGGCCCGCTGGTGAAGCTCGTCGACGTCATCGAGGCCAGCTACAGCGTCATTGGCAATCAAGGCTCCGGGCTGATCGTCCAGACCGATCTCGGCGCCCCGCGGGAGAGGATCATCGCCATCGATCTGGCCGCGCCGGACAAGTCCAACTGGCGGACCCTCGTGCCCGAGACGAAGGACGTTATCGACAGTTCGGGGGTCATCGGGGGCCGGATCATCGTGAAATACATGCGCGATGCCCGCAGCCAGCTCGCGGTCTTCGCGCTCGACGGTCAGCCGCAAGGCGAGATTCCGCTGCCCGGCATCGGTGCCGTGGTTGCCCTCAGCGGCCGGCACGACGAGGACGAAATGTTTTTTAATTTCACGTCGTTTGTCTTCCCGACGACCAACTACCGCGTCGATCTCAAGACCACCAAGGTCGAGGTCTTCCAGGCGCCAAAGGTCGCGTTCGATCCCTCGCTCTACGAGACGAGGCAGGTCTTCTATCCTTCGAAGGACGGCACGCTCATCCCGATGTTCATCACGGCGCGCAAGGGTATCAAGCTGGACGGCTCACACCCGACGTTCCTTTACGCCTACGGCGGCTTCAATATCTCGATGACCCCGGGCTTCTCGACGACCGCCGTCGCGTGGCTTGAGTTCGGCGGCATCTACGCGGTGCCCAACCTCCGGGGCGGCGGTGAATACGGTCGCGAATGGCACAAGGCGGGCACGAAGGAGCGCAAGCAGAACGTGTTCGACGACTTCGCAGCCGCCGGCGACTACCTCGTCAAGGAGGGCTACACGGCGCACGCGAAGCTGGTCATCAGCGGCGGCTCCAACGGCGGCCTGCTCGTCGGTGCAACCATCAACCAGCGGCCCGACCTCGCGCGGGTGGCGTTGCCGGCGGTCGGGGTGATGGACATGCTGCGCTTCCAGAAATTCACCATCGGCTGGGCCTGGGCCAGCGACTACGGTTCGTCCGACGATGCCGCCGGATTCCAATACCTCTCGGCCTATTCTCCCGTGCATAACGTGAAGGCCGGCGTGAAGTATCCTGCAGTGCTCATCACGACCGGCGACCACGACGACCGGGTGCATCCCGGCCACTCCTTCAAGTATGCCGCGGCCATGCAGGCGGCGAACCCCGACGCCGAGTTCCCGACCTTCGTCCGCATCGAGACGCGGGCCGGCCACGGCGCGGGCAAGCCTGTGACCAAGGTGATTGAGGAGACGGCGGACAAGCTCGCCTTCGCGATTCACTTCACCGGGACCGGGGCGAACTGAGGGTGGTGTCGGGCGGGATTGCCGACCCCGCCCTTCAGTTCCTGTTGATATTTTCACACGGCCGGTTGCATCACAGTCGGACATGGCTATCTAAAGCCGCCATGTCCCTCCTGCACACACCGCTCCAGGTTGGCGCCCTCACGCTGCCGAACCGCATCATCATGGCGCCGCTGACCCGGTGCCGCGCCGGCGCCGGCCGCGTCCCGACCGACACGATGCTGGAGTATTACGTGCAACGCGCCTCGGCGGGCCTGATCCTGACGGAGGCCACGGCGGTCGACCCGATGGGCGTCGGTTATCCCGACACTCCCGGCATCTGGTCGGACGAACAGGTGGCGGGTTGGACGAAAATCACCCGGGCGGTGCACGCCGCCGGCGGCCGGATCGTGCTGCAGCTCTGGCACGTCGGCGCCATCTCGGACCCATTTTACCTGAATGGCGCGCTGCCCGTCGCGCCCAGTGCGATTGCGCCGACCGGCCACGTGAGCCTGATCCGGCCGCAGAAGGCGCACGTGGTGCCGCACGCTCTGGAATTAAACGAGATCCCGCGCGTCGTCGCCGCCTACCGGCTCGGCGCGGTCAACGCGCTGCGCGCCGGCTTCGACGGCGTCGAGATCCACGGCGCCAATGGCTACCTCGTCGACCAGTTCCTGCAGGACGGCACCAACCATCGCACCGACCAATACGGCGGCTCCATCGAGAACCGGGCGCGCTTCCCGCTCGAAGTCACGGACGCCGCGATCTCGGTGTGGGGCGCCGACCGCGTCGGTTACCACCTCGCCCCGCGCGGCGGCTCGCATGGCATCCAGGACCGCAACCCCGCAGCGACCTTCGGCTACCTCGCGACTGAACTCGGCCGGCGAAAGATTGCCTTCCTGTGTGCCCGCGAGTCGTTGGACGGCGCGCGCCACGGTCCAGCGCTCAAGCGCGCCTTTGGCGGGGTCTATATCGCCAACGACAGCTTTACCGCGGCGAGCGCGGAAGGCGTGATCGCCGCTGGTGAGGTCGATGCCGTCGCCTGGGGCAAGCTCTTCATCGCCAATCCCGACCTGCCGCGCCGCTTCCAGCTCGGCGCCGGGCTGAATACGCCGGTGCCGGCGACCTTCTACGGCGGTGACCTGCACGGTTATACGGATTATCCGGTGCTGGCGGCGTGAGCTATGTCGCGACGTAATCGCGGACGCCAACCCACCCCGTCGCTGCGCGCCACCCCTCTTCATGGAGGGGACCCAAGCCATCGCCTGCGAGGATCCCCTCTATGAAGAGGGGTGCCCGACAGGGCGGGGTGTGTGGTTGGGGTGCACGGTGCAGTTGTTGGGCGTAAGTCATAAAACTTTGTCACCCCGCCCGCCATCGGGCCTGGGGAGTTGCCTTTTTTGGGGCCGCTGGACTTGTTCACGGTCCCCATGAAGATTCTCGTCGCGGACAAAATCTCCCCCTCTGGCGTCGCCTATTTCCGGGCCCAGCCGGGCTTCGAGGTCATCGAGGCCTACAACACGCCACCGGCCAAGCTCCTTGAGCTGGTCAAGGATGTGCACGCCATCGCCGTGCGCTCGGAGACGAAGATCACGGCCGAGGTCTTCGCCGCCGCGCCGCTGCTGAAGGTCGTGGGTCGCGCCGGCGTCGGCGTGGACAACGTCGATGTCGAGGCCGCCACCGAGCGGGGTGTCATCGTGATGAACACGCCGTCGGGCAATACGGTTGCGACCGCCGAGCTGACCTTCACGCACATCCTCTGCGGGGCGCGCCCCGTGCCGCAGGCCGCCGTGTCGATGAAGACGGGACAGTGGGACCGCAAGAGCTTCTCCGGCATCGAACTCTTCAAGAAAACCCTCGGCATCGTCGGCCTCGGCCGGATCGGCGCCGAGGTGGCGAAGCGCGCCCAGGCCTTCGGGATGCGCGTGGTGGCCTTTGATCCCTATCTCGCGCCGAGCCGCGCCAAGGCCAGCCAGGTCGAGGGCGTCACGCTGGACGAGCTGCTGGCGCAGTCCGACTACATTACCGTGCACCTGCCGCTGACCGACCAGACGAAATACATGATCGACGAGGCCGCCTTCGCGAAGACGAAGCGCGGCCTGCGCATCTTCAACTGCGCGCGCGGCGGCATCATCAAGGAGTCGGCGCTCGTCGCCGCGCTGAAGTCCGGCCAGGTCGCCGCCGCCGGCCTCGACGTGTTCGAGGAGGAGCCGCTGGCGAAGGACAGCGAGCTGCGCACGCTGCCGAATGTCACTCTCACGCCGCACCTCGGCGCCTCGACCGCCGAGGCCCAGGACGCCGTGGGCGTGGAGGTCGCCGAGCAGATCACCGACGTGCTCAACGGCGGCGTGATCCGCAACGCCGTCAACATGCCGAACATCGATGCCGCCGCCCTCAAGGTGCTCGGGCCCTATCTCGAGCTCGGCGCCAAGCTCGGCACGCTCGTCCAGCAGATCGCACCGGGCCCGGTCGTCACGCTGCGCATCACCTATTGGGGCAAGATGGTGGACCTCGACGCCACCGCGGTCACGCGCTCGATCCAGCGCGGTTACCTCCGCCGCATCAGCGGCGAGAGCGTCAACTACGTGAACGCCCCGCTCAACCTCGAGCGTCTCGGCGTCAAGGCCGAGGTCATCAAGTCCACGGCCGACACCGACTACACGGAGCTGATGGAAGTGAAGGCGATCGCCGCTGACGGCACGAGCGTCAGCGCGAGCGGCACACTCATCGGCAAGGCCAACGCGCCGCGCCTGATCGCGCTCAACGACCGCGAGGTCGAGGCCGCGCCGGCCGGAGCATTGCTCATCTACGAGAACCACGACGAACCGGGCATCATCGGCATGGTCGGCACGCTGCTTGGACGGGACCAGGTGAACATCGCCGCGATGTCGCTGAGCCGCAACAACGCCGGCGGCACGGCGTTGTGCGTGCTGAATCTGGACAGCTCCCCCTCGGAAGCGGCCCTTAAGGAGTTGACCAGTCATCGCGCCATCAAGCAGGCTGTGGTCGTCAAACTCTGATGTTTTACGTCTGGCTACTCGGTTCCGCCGTCATTGGATATTTTCTCGGGTCACTGCCTTTTGGGGCCATGGTGGCCCGGGCGCATGGCGTCGATATTTTCAAGGAGGGCAGCGGCAACCCGGGGGCGACGAACGTCAAGCGCGTGCTCGGCGAGAAATTCGGGGCCAAGGGCAGGCGCGCGGGCAACCTGGTCTTCGGCCTCGATGTGCTCAAGGGCGCCTTGGCGTCCGCCTGGAGCCTGCTGTCGTGGACCAGCCTCAGTGTCACGGTTGACCTGCAGAATGGCAGCGGTGCCGCGGTTATCAGCGGACAGGACTGGCGCCTGCTCGGCCTCGCGGGCGTCATCGGCGCCATCCTCGGCCATTCGTTCTCGATCTTCACCAAGTTCAAGGGTGGGAAAGGCGTCGCCACCGCCGCGGGCGGTGTGCTGATGCTCATGCCGGTCTCGTGCCTGATCGGCGCGCTGGTCTGGCTCATTACGTTCTCTGTGTCGCGGTATGTGTCGCTCGGCTCCATCCTCGCCGCGGTGGCCGTACCGGCGGCCAGCTGGATCCGGGGCAACCCGCTGCCGCTGAACATCGCCATCACGATCATCGGCCTGTTCGTCATCATCCGGCACCGCAGCAACATCACGCGGCTGCTCAACGGCACGGAGAACAAGTTCGCGAGGATGCCGCCGGCGCAACCTTGAGTGGGCGGAATGATTGCACTCTGGACTTTGACCGCTCCGGAGCTAGCTTTGCGTTCATGAGCGCGGATAAAGCAGAGGCCGTCGAGATGATCAAAAAGCTTCCCGACGATGCGACTCTGGAGGACATCCAGTATCACCTTTTCGTGCTCGAGAAGATCAAACTGGGCCAGCAACGTCTCGTTTCCGAGGGCGGCATACCGCAAGCCGTCATGGAACAAGACCTGGCCAAATGGATTTTGAAGTAACGTGGTCCCCGCAGGTTCGTGACGACCTGCACGGTATTGCGGCCTACATGGCAAAGGATTCGCCGCGCTATGCCTCGGCGGTGGTGGAGAAGATTCTCGCGGCGGACCGAAGCTTGGTGGTGCTGCCGTGGCGTGGACGGGTGGTGCCTGAAATCGGCCGGGAAAATTGGCGCGAGCCTTTCATTTACGAATACCGATTGATCTACGAGGTAGATGGAAAATTCGTTCGGGTGCAGGCGGTCATTCACGGGCGGCGTGATTCTGCTGCAATCACCGGGCGCATGCCGGGTTGAACAGGCAGTCGATGTCTACTTCCGCCACAAGTGATTAGCGCGGTGGGGTTATGACGCGACGGCTGCACTCGCGCCTTGCCAAAGACCGTCCGGCTGAGCCATTTATGCCGGCTCCATCCATGGCTCTTATTGTCCAGAAATACGGCGGCACCTCGGTGGGTGACGTCGACCGCATCAAGAATGTGGCCAAGCGCATCCAGAAGACGCAGGCCGAGGGCCACGGCCTGATCGTCGTGGTGTCCGCCCGTTCCGGCGTGACCAACGAACTCATCGCCAAGGCCAAGGCCATCAGCGACCGGCCCGACACGCGCGAGATGGACATGCTGCTAGCGATTGGCGAGCAGGAGACCATCGCGCTGACCGCGATGGCGCTGCACGCGATCGGCGTCCCGGCCGTGTCCTACACCGGGGCGCAGGCGGGCATCCTCACCGACCAGGTTTTCACCAAGGCCAAGATCAAACAGATCGTGCCGAAGGGCATCCTGAAGGATCTCAAGGAAGGCAAGGTCGTCATCGTCGCCGGCTTTCAGGGCATCAACGAGGCCGGCCAGATCACCACACTCGGCCGCGGCGGCTCTGACCTGACCGCCATCGCGCTCGCCGCGGCGTGCCAGGCCGACAAGTGCGAGATCTACACCGACGTCGACGGCGTCTACACCGCCGACCCGCGCATCGTGAAGACCGCACAGAAGATCGACGAGATCAGCTACGACGAGATGCTCGAGCTCGCCAGCCTCGGCTCGAAGGTGATGCAGTCCCGCTCCGTCGAGTTCGCCAAGAAATACGGCGTCGTGTTCGAGGTCCGCTCCAGTTTCAACCACAACCCAGGAACCATCGTGAAAGAAGAAGTCGCTTACATGGAAAAAGTCGTCGTTCGCGGCGTCGCCGTCGACAAGGACCAGGCCAAGGTCGTCATCAGCGGCCTGCCCGACAAGCCCGCGTCCGCCGCGACCATTTTCAACGCGCTGGCCGAGGCCAACATCAACGTGGACATGATCGTCCAGAACGTCGCCCACACCGGCGGCGTGGACCTGACCTTCACCGTGCAGCGCGACGACGCCCAGAGCGCCGTCAAGGTGTTGCCGCCCGTCCTCAAGAAGCTCGGCGGCGGCGAGGTGCGGGCCTTCGACAATATCGCCAAGCTCTCGGTCGTCGGCGTCGGCATGCGCACGCACGCCGGTGTGGCCGCGGCGCTCTTCACGGCGCTCGGGGACAAGGGCATCAACATCCAGCTCATCGGCACCTCCGAGATCAAGATCACCCTCGCGGTGGACCGCAGCAAGGCGGACGAGGCCGTGCGCGCTGCCCACGAGGCGTTTGGGCTCAGCAAGTGATATTGCGGGAGGCGGGACTAGCAGTCCCGCGGGTGGGGCTTTTGCGGCGGTTGCCGCGCGGGACTCATGGTCCCGCCTCCACGGTCCGATCCCTGACTTTCTTGTGGCCTGAAACAGGATTCTTCGCTTCGCTCCGAACGACCCGCCACGCAGTATGAAATTCGTCTCAACCAGAGGACAGACCGAACCCGTCGGCTTCTCCGAAGCCGTGGCCATCGGGCTCGCGCCGGATGGCGGGCTGTTCCTGCCCCAAAAGCTGCCCAACTTGGCGCCGTATCTCCCCCAGTGGGAGTCCCTGGGTTTTGCGGACCTGGCCTATGAATTTCTAAAGCTGTTCGCCACGGACATCCCGCCCGACGCCCTGCGTGGCATCGTCCAGCGGACCTACGGCACCTTCGGGCAGGCGGAGACGCTCGCGCCGCTGCGGAAGCTCGACGACCGGCTCTTCGTGCTCGAGCTTTTCCACGGGCCGACGCTCGCTTTCAAGGATTTCGCCCTGCAGCTGCTCGGCAACCTCTACGAACACCAGTGCGCGCAGCGCGGGACGGGGATCAACGTTCTCGGCGCCACCTCGGGCGACACCGGCGCGGCGGCCATCCACGGCCTGCTGGGCAAGCCGAACACCGGCCTCTTCATTCTTTATCCCGAGGGCCGCGTGTCCGCGCTGCAGGAGCGGCAGATGGCCTGCACCGGCGCGGTGAACGTCCACGCCCTCGCCCTCGACGGCACCTTCGACGACGCGCAGCGGGTCCTGAAGGAAATCTTCGGCGACCAGGAGTTCGCGGCGCGACACCGCCTGTCGGCGGTGAACTCCATCAACCTCGCCCGTGTGCTCGGTCAGTGCATTTATTACCTGTCGGCGTGGCTGCGGCTACCGGCGGCGGCGCGCGCCAACGTCGAGTTCGTGGTGCCGACCGGCAATTTTGGCAACGTCTTCGCCGGCTGGCTGCTGCAGCACATGGGCGTGCCGATTAAGGGCTTCAAGGTCGCCACCAACCGCAACGACATCCTGCACCGCCTGTTCACCACCGCGGAATACCGCAGCGAGGACGTGCAGCCCAGTCTGGCGCCTTCGATGGACATCCAGGTGGCGTCCAACTTTGAACGCTACCTTTACTATGCACTGGATGAGAACCCGACGCGGGTGAAGGCGGTGATGGCGCAGATCAGGGCGACCGGCGCCTACCGCTTCGACGTGCTCAACAAGGCGGCGTTCAGTTCCTCGCGGGCGACCGACGAGGAGATCAGCGGCATCATCCGGCAGGTTTACGACCGGTATCACTACCTCGTCGATCCGCACACGGCGTGCGGCTTCAAGGAGCTGAACCCGGCGCGCGTGAACGTGGTGCTCGCCACGGCCCATCCCGCAAAGTTCCCCGAGGCCATCAAGGCGGCGACCGGTCAAAGCCCGGTCCACCCGGCGCTGGAGACGCTCAAGGCGCGGCCCATCCTAAAGCACCGGCTGCCGGCTGACGCGACGGCGATCAAGGTGTTCATCGCGAAATACGCGGTGTGAGTTTCAAGGACCACTGCGCGACCCAGGCGGCGACCGACGCCAAGGCACGGCCGACCTATCCGGCGGCGTTGTTTGCCGAGCACGGCCGGCGGCCTTAAGCATCGGATGGGCGAGCGGCTTGCGTCCGTGGCGCGTTCAATAATTGGGGTCTGACTGGCAGAAATATACCGTGGAATTACGCTCGCCCCGAACCGACTTGTGCGCACCTTCACAGCCGTGAAACTTCGCCTCCCGTTTGACCGCATCAACTGGACCAACAGCTCGTTCCTCATCGGCACGACGATCGTGACGCTCACGGGCGTGCCGCTTTACCTCTGGAACTACGGGGTGGACGCCTTTCAGGTGTCGATGTTCCTGCTGTTTTTCATCGCGACCGGCCTGAGCATCACGCTCGGCTATCACCGCCTTTTCTCGCACATGGCCTTCCAGGCGAGCTGGCCGGTCCGGCTGCTCACCCTGATCTTCGGCGCCGCGGCCTTCGAGAACTGCGCGCTGGCCTGGGTCTCCGATCATCGCCGGCACCACAAGCACGTGGACCACGACGAGGATCCCTACGACATCTCCAAGGGTTTTTTCCACGCCCACATCGGCTGGATCCTCTTCAAGCTCAACCCCGAGCCGCCGTTCGACAACGTCGCCGACCTGCGCAAGGACCCGCTCGTGATGTGGCAGGACCGCTTTTACGTGCCGATCGCGGTGGTGACCAGCTTCGTGCTGCCCGCCGCTCTGGGTTACTGGCACGGCGGCGGGATCGGGGCGCTTGGCGGCCTGCTGCTCGCCGGCGTGGCCCGCGTGGTCGCCGTGCAGCACATGACTTTCTTCATCAATTCGCTCTGCCACACCGTCGGCAACCAGCCCTACTCGAACAAGTGCAGCGCCCGCGACAGCTGGTTCATGGCGTTCTTCACGTTCGGCGAGGGCTACCATAACTATCACCACGAGTTCCAGCACGACTACCGCAACGGTGTGAAGTGGTGGCAGTGGGACCCGACCAAGTGGACGATCTGGATCCTCGAGAAGGTGCGCCTCGCGCGCGGTCTCCGCCGGGTGTCCGAGGACAAGATCTTGCTCGCGCAGCTGGCCGACGCCCGCCGCCGCCTGAATGAACATATCGCCTGCCCGAAGGTCAGCGCCAACGCCCGGCTCCATGCGCTGCTGCAGGCCAAGGACGCCAAACTCCACGAGCTCGGCGAACGCTGGACCACCCTCAAGGCGGAATACGGCGTGAAGGCCGATGCGATGAAGGCGGAATACGCCGAGAAGAAGGCCGCCTATGCCGAGCGCGCCAACCACCAGATCGACGAGGCGCGGGCCGCGCTCGTCGAGATGCGCCGCGAACTGCATCAGGCGCTCCAGCTCCTCGAGCACGCCGCGGCCACGGCGTGAGTTTCGGATAATTCCAAACTTTTCGGGCGGGGTCGCTGCCCCCGCCCTTTTTTATGGCTGCGTACGGTAGGGGCGCTTGCCCCCAAGCGCGCTGGGCCGTTGGGGCAACGGCCCCTACCTGCGAAGCGGAGAATCCGTCTTACAACAGCGGCGCCAGCAACCGGGCTACTTCCTCGCCGAGATGAGGGAAGAGCCGGCGCTCCGTAGGGCGTTCCGGCATGAGTTTGGAATGGGCAAAAATCTCCTTCATCCAGTCCCCGATGGCCTTGGCCTCGGCGGGCGAGTAGGTGACGGCGCCGACCTCGAAGTTCAGGAAGAGGCTGCGCAGGTCCATGTTGGCCGAGCCGAAAAGGCCGGTCTGTTCGTCCACCAGCAGCATCTTGGCGTGAAGCATGCCCGGACCGTAGAGCAGCACCTTGACGCCGGCGGACTGGAGGTCGCGCAGGTAGTGTCGGCGGGCGAGATCGGTGACCGGGTGGTTGGAACGCGTCGGCACCACGAGGCGGATATCGATGCCCGCCCGCGCCTGCACCAGCAGCGAGCGGAAGAGCACCTCATCGGGAATGAAATAGGGCGTGACGATCCACACACTGCGCTCGGCCTGCTGGACGAGCGACAGGATACCCTCGTAGAGCGGGTCGCCGGACACATCGGGGCCGCTGGCGACGATCTGGACCTCGCTGTCGCCGACCGGGGCCGGAGTTTCTGCGGGGAGTTCCTGTTGCAGTTTGGCCAGCGACTGGCCGCTCGCAAAGGCCCAGTCGGCGAGGAAGATCTCGTCGAGCACGCGCACCGCCGGACCCTCGACCACGCCGCCGAGGTCGCGCCAGCGGCGCTTGAGCGGGGTGGGGCCCATATATTCGACGGCGAGGTTGCGTCCGCCCAGCGCCGCGATGCGGTGGTCGAAGATGGCGATCTTGCGGTGATTCCGGAGATTGGCCGAGTGCGGGGTCTGGAGCGGCATCACCGGCATGAACTTCACGACCTCGCCGCCCGCCTGCCGGATGGGGTCGCAGAAGCGCCCGCTGCTCAGGAAGCAGCCGAGACCGTCGAGCAGCAGGCGGACCTTCACGCCCTCCTTGGCGCGCTGGGCGAGGAGTTTGACGAGGCGTTTGCCCACGGCGTCCCGGCCGAGGATGAAGGTCATCAGGTGAATGCTGTGCTTCGCGTGCCGGATGGCGTATTCAAGCCGCGCGAAGGATTCCTCGCCCGAGGTGAGGAAGCTCACGCGGTTGCCGCCGACCGGCGGGCAGGCGCCGTTGCGGGTGAAGACGCGGGCCGCCATGGTCTGCTCCACCGTGTCGAAGGGAGCGATGGTGGAGGTGGCGCTGAGCGGAGCCTTGAGGGCCGCGAGGCGGCGCAGCTTGCGGCCGCCGAACATCAGGAAAAGCGGCACGCCCACGTAGGGCACGAAGGCGATGAGGAAGAGCCAGGCGAAGGTGTTGCCCGGCTGCTTGCGCTGGCTCATGAGCCGGGCGATGGCGAAGAACGCCAGCAGGAAGCCCGCGACCGTGAGCAGGTGGGGCACCACGCCGTTGGTGAAGGGGTGCTCGATGAGCGCGTCGTAGAATTTCTGCAGCGTCTCCATCGCCGGCCTAGGTTTGCAGCGATTGGCCGCTTGGCAAGCGGGCGGAGACGCTTGGATTTGCGGACCGGGGGCCGGATTCCGCCCCTCGGCAAAAAACCTCTTGGCAAAGCTGGAAACCGCCCCATACCTTCACCTTTCGTTTTTTTGATGGTGGAGTATCCAAGTGGCCAAAGGACGTTGACTGTAAATCAATTCGGCTCTTGCCGTTCACTGGTTCGACTCCAGTCTCCACCACCAATTTAATGGAAGTCCCGCTAGCCGAAAGGTTAGCGGGACTTTTTTTGTTTAGATGACTCCAGCCTCGCGGAAGCTGTAATAACCGCGGCCCAGCGGGTCAGCGCCGGCCCGGCCGACGATCACGTGATCGAGGAGCTCGATGTCGACGGCCTTGGCGGCGTCGCGGAGCTGGCGGGTGACCTGCACATCGGCGGCGCTGGGCGCCGGATCGCCGCTGGGGTGGTTGTGGACGCACACGACGGCCGTGGCGCCCTGCCGGATGGCTTCGCGGAAGACCTCGCGCGGGTGGGCGAGCGAGCTGGTGGCCGTGCCGGAGGTGACCTCGACCTGTTTCAGGAGCCGGTTCTTGCGGTTGAGGCAGAGCACCCAGAATTTCTCGACCGAGAGCCCGGCGATCTGGGCCTTGAAGTGGGCGTGGATGAGCTCGGGTCGGTTGAGTACCTCCGCCTCGGGGTCGGGCCCCTTGGTCATGCCTCGCCGCACGATCTCCATGACGGTGACGAGTTGCAGGGCCTTGACGCGGCCGATGCCGGTGAGACGGCGGAAGTCGGCCTCGTTCCATGTGACGAGGGCGGCGAGCGAGCCGGCCTCGGCGATCAGGCGCTGGGCGATGCTGATGACGTTGTGGCCCTTGCTGCCGCTGCGGAGCAGCATGGCCAGCAGCTCGGTGTCGCTGAGCGCGGCGGGGCCGAGCTTTTCCAGGCGTTCCTGCGGCCGGTCATTGACCGCGAGGTCCTTGACGCGGAGGGGCGGGTAGGGGAATTCGTCGCTCATGGGGCCGGGGGCTTCGCCCGCTGGCCCGCGAGCTAAAGCACTTAGAAATGCTTCACGTAGGCGTTGCGTCGGAGCTTCTCGAGCCAGCGCTCGGTGGCCTGGCGTGAGCCTTGCTGCACGAGTGTACGCTCGATGTCGGGGCGGACCTCGTCGAGTGGCAGCACGCCGGCGTGCTTGCGGTCCTCGGCAAAGAAGATGAAGGCGCCCTCGGGCATGATGAGGGGCTCGCTGCGCTGGCCCTTGTCGAGGGCGAAGATGACATCGCTGAATTCCTTGCGCAGGTCGGAGCGGCGCTGCCAGCCCCAGTCGCCACCCTTGCCCTTGCGGGAGTCCTGGCTGTATTTGCGGGCGATATCGCCGAACTCGGTGCCGGCGGCCAACTCGGTCATGATGGTGCCGGCCTTGGCGCGGAGGGTATCGTCCGAGTCGCCGGAGCCGCGGGAAATCTGGATGAGGCGGAGTTGGACGCTGTCCTCCTGGTAGAAGCGGTCCTTGTTCTCGGCGTAGAAGGCCGCGATCTTCACCGGGCTGATCGTGCTGGCGGACTTGGCCTTCTGCTGGCGCATGTAACCGTAGATCATGTCCTCCTCCTGCTCCTTGCGGTAGTCCTTCTGGGAGATGCCGCGCGAACGCAGATAGGCGAGAAATTTGCTCCGGTCGCCGTCAAACTGGGTGATGATGGTCTCGGAGACGGCATTGTCCACGTAGCTGGCCGGGACCCGTCGCTTTTCGTCGGAGTAGAAATCCTTCACGATCAGGACGCGGTCGATGAGGTTCTGGACGATGTCCTCCTGCAGGGCCTCGAGCTTCTCGTTGAATTCGCTCTCGTTGCGGCTCTGTTTCTGGATCTCAGGGACCAGGGGGCCGATTTCGCGGCGGACGTCGTCGACGGTGATGATCTTATCCTCGACGATCGCCACTATGCCGTTGGCGTAGCGCAAGTTAAGATTGTCCTGTGGGGTGCTCGCGAGTTGGCCACGGGCTGCAATCAGGCCTAGGAAAAGGCCGGCGAAAGCGAGCAGTGATGGGGATGAAACGCGGGAACCTCGGAGACTCATGGAACAGGTAGATTTTGCAGGAAAATAATTATTTCTCTCAACCTTGCAAGGGGGGTGGGGGCGGTCAAGCGGGGAAAGCGGCTGCTCTGTTGGATGAAGTCGTCGCGGCGGCCGGAGTGGCGGAGGCATTTCAGCCGGCTGCCCTGCGTCTCGACTGACAAAACGCCCTTTTGTTCCGCCCGGACCCGGATTTCGGTGACCAGCAGCAGCGCCTTGACCGGCTCGCCGAACTTGCCGAAGCGGTCGCGCAACTCGGCCTCGAGGTCCTTCACCTGCTTGGGGTTCTCGGCCATGGCCAGCCGGCGGTAAAAGTCGATGCGCAGCCGGGTCTCGCCGATGTAGGCGGCCGGCAGCCGGGCCTGGATGCGCGCAATCTCGCCTTCGATGCGCTCGGCCTGCTTCAGGGCGCTGAAGCTGTCGGTGGCCTCGCTGCGCGCCTCGGTGCCGGCGCCTTCGCCGACGAAGACAAAGTCGAGCTTCACATTGGCGCGGACGAGCGCGGCGTGTTTCTCGCCTTTCAGCCGCGCCACGCTCTGCCGCAGAAGCTGGCAATAAAGTTCAAAGCCGACGCCGACGATGTGGCCGCTCTGCTCGGCGCCGAGAAGGTTGCCGGCGCCGCGCAGCTCGAGGTCGCGCATGGCGATGCGGAAGCCGGCGCCGAGCTGGTTGTGCTGGCGCATGGCGGTCAGGCGCTGGCGCGCCAGGTCGAGCAAGCGCGTGTGCCGGTGCAGCAGCAGATAGGCGTAGGCCTGGTGCTTGAAACGGCCGACGCGCCCGCGCAGCTGGTAAAGCTGCGAGAGGCCGAAACGGTCGGCGCCCTCGATGATCAGCGTGTTGCAGTTCGGGATGTCGAGGCCGCTCTCGATGATCGTGGTGCAGACCAGCACCTGGTATTGGCCCGCGACGAAATCGGTCATCATCCGCTCGAGACCGTCGGCGCCCATCTGGCCGTGGCCGACGCCGACGGTCGTGCCGGGCAGCAGCTCGCGCAGGCGCGCCGCGACGAGGTCGATGCTCATGACGCGGTTGTGCAGGTAGAACACCTGTCCGCCGCGCCGGAGCTCGTGCTGGATGGCCTCCACGACGAGTTGCTCGTCGTAGCTCTTCACAATCGTCTGGATCGGCAGGCGGTTGGCGGGCGCGGTCTCGATCGTGCTGAGGTCGCGCGCGCCGGTGAGGGCGAGGTAGAGCGTGCGCGGGATCGGCGTGGCGCTCATCGAGAGCATGTCCACGTGCGCGCGCCAGCGCTTGAAGACCTCCTTGTGCTTCACGCCGAAGCGCTGCTCCTCGTCGATGATGACCAGGCCGAGCTCCTTGAACTTCACGTCCTCCTGGATGAGGCGGTGCGTGCCGATGAGGATGTCGATCTTGCCCTCGGCCAGGGCGGCAAGGATGCCGTCCTGTTCCTTGCGGGTGCGGAAACGGCTGAGCATCTCGACCGCCACCGGGTAGCCGGCCATGCGCTCGCGGAAGGTGTTCAGGTGCTGCTGGGCCAGCACGGTCGTGGGCACGAGCACGGCGACCTGCCGGCCGCCCATGACGGCCTTGAACGCGCCGCGGATCGCCACTTCGGTCTTGCCGAAGCCGACGTCGCCGCACAGCAGGCGGTCCATCGGGCGGGTGCGCTCCATGTCGGCCTTGAGGTCGGCGATGGCCTTGGCTTGGTCGCGGGTTTCGGTGAACGGGAAGGCGGCCTCGAACTCGCGCATCCAGACATTGTCCGGCGCGAACGCATGGCCCGGCTGCGCCTCGCGCTGGGCCTGGATGCGCAGCAACTCAGCGGCGAGGTCGAGCGTGGAGCGCTCGGCCGACTGCCGCGCCTTTTCCCAGCGGCCCGAGCCGACGCGCCCGAGCTGCGGCTTGGTCTTGGTCAGACCGACATAGCGGCTGATGAGGTGCGATTCCTGCAGCGGCACGTGCAGCGTGACCTTGTCGTCGAACTCCAGCGAGATGACCTCGCGGATGCCGTCGCCCGACTCGAGCCGCGTCAGGCCGCGATATTGGGCGATGCCGTGCTGCAAGTGCACGACGAAGTCGCCCTCGACCAGCTCGGAAAAGTCGAGCAACTGATCCACGGCGGAGGTCGCGGCGACGGCCCGCCTGGCGATGGTGCGGCGGGTGCGCTGGCGGCCGAAAATCTCGGTCTCGGATACCACCACGCGTCCGGCTGGCAGGGCGCGGACTCCGCTCCGCGCCGTGGCGGCCTCGGCGGGCAGCGGAGTGCCCGCCCTACCTTCGCGGAAAGTGATTTTGAAACCCTCGCTCAGCGCCCCGCGCAGGAAGCGCGGTTTGATCTTCTTCAACGCGGTGTGCTCGTCGAGCAGCTCGCGGATGCGCTGTTCCTCGCCCTCCTTGGCGACGACGAAATCGACGGCATAGCCGGCCTGTTTCCACGCGGCGACCTTTTCCAGGAACTGCCGGCGGGCGTCTTCCTCGGCGGTCAGCCGCTCATGGGCGAGCAGGCGCTCCTCGGGATAGGCGCGGTGGTGCGAGAGTGATTCGGTGTCCCAGGTTTCCTCGTGGGCGGCGGGGTCGAACAACCGGGTGGCGAGGTCGAGGTCGCTGACGCCGAAGAGGCGGGAGCAGGCAGCGCCAAGCGACTCATCAAAAGGTAGGGAGCGGACTCCGTTCCGCGCCGGCCCGGCGGGCAGCGGAGTGCCCGCCCTACCATCGTCCGGAGCCAGCGTATCAAACAACTCCTCCAGCGCCTTGGGCTCGAGCAGCGCGGCGTGGGTGGCCGGGTTCAGGTAATCGAGCAGCGAGGCCGAAAGGCCGGAGGTGTGCAGCCGGGGCGCGGCGGTGAGCGTGATCCTTTCGACCGGCTCGCCCGAGCGCTGGGTGACGGGATCGAGGGTGCGGATTTCCTCCAGGGTATCGCCGAAGAAATCCAGCCGGTAGGGCTGGTGGGCTGTGATGGGGTAGACGTCCACGATGCCGCCGCGCACGGCGTATTGGCCAGGCGCCTCGCAGACCGCCTCGCTGTCGTAGTCGAAGGACCGGAGCAGATCGAGCAGGGCTTGAAAGGTGCGGCCCGCCCCGCGCGCCAGTTCGGCCTCGCGGCTGGCGAAGTCAGCGAGCGGCGGCACCGCTTGGAGCAAGGCGGCCGGGGTGGTGAGGATCACAAGCTGAGGGTTGAGCGTTGAAAGTTGAGAGACCGAGCGAACCGAGCGCAATTTGCTCAGCACCGCGAGGCGGTCGCTGGCGGCGTTGAAGGCCTCGCGCATCTCGCCGGTCTGGGCCTCGGGGAATGGCAGGATCTCCAGCTTCGCCTTGCCGGGGTTGGCCGCGTGGAAGAGGGCGATGTCCTCGGCGAGGGCGTCGGTCTTCTGCGCCTCCTCGTGGACGACGAGCCAGACCGGGGCCGGGTTCCGTCCGAGCAGTTCCGCCAGCGCATGGGTCTGCGCTGCCGGACAAATGCCGGTGAGTTTTACTAGTTTGTTGGCCGTGGATTCAGGCACGGAGGGGGACAAGGTGCATGCTCCCGGCCTGCGGGCAACTGCTTAGAAAGCTCCAAGCTCCAACATCCAAATTCCAGAGAAACATCAGTCTTTAAACACAAACTCCCACAATCACCCCTTTTCCGGCTGTTTGGGCATTCAATGGGCTTGGATGTTGGAGCTTGGAGCTTCAGCCCGCCTCGGGCGGGCTCGCGCGCAGCATCGTCAGCGCGGCCCGGGCGGCAACTTCCTCCGCGACCTTTTTGGAGGGCCCGGAGCCGGTGCCGAGCTGCCGGTCGTTCAGGAAAACAGCGACGGCAAACTCCCGGGCATGGCGCGGGCCGGTGGTGGCGGTCACCTCATAGCGCAGGGCGGTATTGCCGTGCGCGGGTTGGACCAGTTCCTGCAGTCGGCCCTTCGGGTTTTCGGCGTCTTCCGACAGGGTGAGCCGGCTGGCGAGCGGGCCATACCAGGCGAGCACGCGTTCCCGGGTCGTGGCGAAGTCGCTGTCAAGGTAGAGGGCCCCGACGAGCGCCTCGAAGGCATCTTCCTGGATGGAGGCGCGGGTGCGGCCGCCGGTGTCGTCCTCGCTCTTGCTGAGCCGCAGCGCCGTATCGAGGCCGAGGTCGCGGGCCATCTGGGTCAGGAAGCCGCCGTTGGACAGCACGGCGCGCCGGCGGCTGAGCACGCCTTCGCGCTCGGCGGTGAATTCGCCGAACAGCGCCTCGGTCAGGATGAACTGGAGCACGGAGTCGCCGAGAAACTCCAGCCGCTGGTTGTGCGGGCCGGACTGGGGGTGATCCTGCAGGTAGGAAGGATGGGTCAGAGCCTCGAGCAGCAGCGGCGTCGAGCGGAACTCGTAGCCGAGGCGTTGCTGGAGGGCGGCGATTTTTTGCGGCATGGGCTCAGGAGCTCGCGCTCGTGTAGCGGCGCAGGCCGCGGTGGAAGACGACGACGGCCAGCGTGAACCAAATGACCGTGATCGTCAGCAGCCAGCCGACCGTCCCGAGGTCGAAACCGTGGAGGAGGGTGCTGGCGGGGGCGTTGCTCACCACCACCACCGGCAGGATCCAGACGAAGGCGACCTGGGCCAGGCCCTTGAAGGCGGCGCGCGGCAGGCGGGAGAATTCGCTGAGGGTGAAATAGCTGCCCTCGATGCCCTGCGCGCTGGTGATCCAGAAGGCCGGGGCGATGCACAGCACGAGCATGCTGTAATGGATGATCACGCCGCAGCCGACCAGCAGCGCGTAGAGCACGATGTCGGCCGCGCCCGGCTGCAGGCCGAGCTGGCGGGCCGAGTAGATCACCACGCCCATGGCGACGAACGAGTTCATCAGGCCGTCGGGGTCGAGCTTGCGGGTGGTGGCCATGAACATGACGTTGCCCGGCTGCGCGAGGAAGAAGTCGAAGTTGCCGCTGCGGATGTTGCGGCCCATCTCGAAGATGCTGCTCCAGAAGAATCCCATCAGGAAGCGCTGGATGAGCAGCGAGGTGCCGACGAGGAGCATCATCTCGTATTTGCTCCAGCCGGCCACCGAGTCGGTGTGCTGGTAAATGACCGACACCATCAGCAGGTTCACCGTCATCCAGAACAGCTCGACGAGGGCCCAGATGAAGAAGTCGCCGCGAAACATCAGCGTCCGCACGATCGAGTAGCGGGCGGAGGTGAACCAGATGCGGGCGTAATGGGCGAGATTCATGAGTCGGAGCAAGGCAGGTAACCACTAATCCGCCCTGATCATCACCAATGAGGAAGCCGGGCCGGCAGCATACCGCTTCGGTCGGGTAATTAGTGCTGCATTAGTGTTCATTAGTGGTGGGAAAGATCTGTTCAGCCGCCGACGGCAGTGTGCAGGCGCAGGCCGCGGCACCAGAGGAACTGGCCGAAGGCGAGGATGAGCACGACCCAGCAGGCCTGGATGCCGAGGCCCGTGACCGCGGCGGCGGGGTCGTTGATCCGGCCGGTGAAGACCGCGACCGGGAAATACATCTGGTAGTAATAGGGCAGGTATTGCGACAGGCGGAAGAGCCAGTCGGGCAGCAGGTCGAGTGGGAAGATCTGGCCGCCGAGCACGGACTCGATCGCCATGGAGAGGACCACGAGCCCCTGGATCTCGAGGAACCAGAAGCTCATCATCCCGAAACAATAGGCGATGCCGAACTGGATGAGGGCGGACATGACCAGCGCCGGCAGGCCGACGGCGAGGCGCCAGCCGTCCACCGGCACCACGAGATAGTCGCGGAGGAGCGGATAAAGCACCAGCAGCGGCAGCAGGATGAGCACGCCGGTGACGAGGCGCGCGGACAGGTAGATGCTGAAGCGGTAGGCGAAGTAGTTGACCGGCTTGAGCAGGAACTGGTTGATCAGGCCGTTGCGGATCTCCTCGCTGATCTGGTAGTCCTCGTTGAAGGCGCCGATCATGAACTGCACGACGATGAGCGCGACGAAGTAGGTGAAGGTCTGGGCGAAGGTAAAGCCGCCGATCATCGGGCTGCCCGCGTAGGCCGAACTCCAGAGGATGAACACCACGATCAGGTGGAAGAACGAAAAGAAGCCCCGGATGCCGAAGTTTACCCGGTAGACCAGGTTGCTTTGCAGGCCGACCGAGAAGGCCGCGCGGTATTTGTTCAGGGTCGATAGCATCTCAGGAAACCACGAAAGACACGGCATACACGAAAAGGAGGGACAGGCAAATCCGAGTTGGAGCTGTAGGGCGGGGTCGCTGACCCCGCTGCGACGGAGGCGGGATCAGCGATCCCGCCCTACAACTATCCGCCTTCCTTCAGGTCGAAGCGCGCGGCGACTTCCTTGCCGAGGGCGCGGTAGGCGGTGGCGCCGGGGCCGTGCGGGTCGTAGGTGAAGATGGGCTGGCCGAAGCTCGGGGCCTCGCTGAGGCGGACGGTGCGCGGGATCAGAGTGTGGAAGATCTTGTCCGGCAGATGCAGGCGGACCTCCTCGACGACCTGCTTGGCCAGGTTGATGCGGCTGTCGAACATCGTCATGACGATGCCGCCGACGTCGAGGCCGGGGTTGACGCCGGCCTGCTTGAGGCGGTCGACGACCTTGAGGATCTGGCCGAGGCCCTCGAGGGCCATGTATTCGCACTGGAGGGCGATGAGGAGGTGGTCGGCGGCGGCGAGGGAGTTCATCGAGAGCAGGCCGAGGGCCGGCGGGCAGTCGATGATGATGGCGCGGTAGCCGCCGGAGTTGCGGAGCGGCTCCAGCACGGAGCGGAGGCGCATCAGGTAATTGGGCTGCTGGGCCAGCTCGATCTCGATGGCGGCGAGGTCGACCTCGGACGGGATGAGGGCGAGATGCGGCCATTGGGTCGGGGTGAGCATCTCAAAGGCGCTGCCCTCGCCCCGGAGCGGGCCGTAGAGGCTCTTGCCCTCGAATTTCTCCACGCCGAGGGCGCTGGTGGCGTTGGCCTGCGGGTCGAGGTCGACGACCAGGGTGTGGACCCGGCGCTCGGCGAGGGCGGCCGCGAGGTTGACCGCGGTGGTGGTTTTGCCGACGCCGCCCTTCTGGTTGGCGATGGTGAAAACGGTGCAGGCCATGACGGATTAACCGAAAAGAGCGGGGGGGAGTCTAGCGCTAAGTGGGCCGAATTTCAGTTCTTGCGGAACCCAAAAAATTGACCCAACTTGCGCGCTCGTTTGCCTTTCGGTGCGGTAGCCAAGTGGTAAGGCCGAGCTCTGCAAAAGCTCTATTCGGCGGTTCGATTCCGCCCCGCACCTCCAGCCTTCGCCGAGCGAAGCGAGGACGAAGGCTGGCCTCCTCCGCAGGCTTGGCGAAGGCTCGAAGCTGTCGCATAGAAGGGCCTTCCATTCGCGGCGCACCACGAGTGGCTACGGCTGGCAGGCCATCGGGGAGTGGACCGCAGTCCTCGATAGCATCTATAGGTCGTATAAGATACATCTGATTTTGTCTCGTCAGACCTAAACTGCCAGGAACGGGTGCTGAGTCTGGGCCTGCGAGACCGGGAGGTAGATGCGGAAGGTGGAGCCCTTGCCGGCGGTGCTGAAGACCCGCAGCGCGCCGCCATGCGTGCGCACGATGCCGAGCACGGCGGCCAGGCCCAGGCCGCGGCCGGTGAACTTGGTGCTGAAGAAGGGATCGAAGATCCGGGCGAGCACTTCGGGCGGCATGCCGCAGCCGGTGTCGGAGATTTCCATGAGCACGTAAGCGCCCGGAGCCAGTTCGGTGAGCGCGCCGGGGTTCGCAGGTCCGGGCAGGGGCAGGGTCACCACCGTGGTAGTGAGACGGATGATAGCGGCATTCTGATCGCCGATGGCCTCGGAGGCGTTGATCACGAGGTTCATGATGATCTGACGCAGCTGGGAGGCGTCGGCCTCGATCGGGGGCAGGACCGGGGTGAGGGCGAATTCCAGTTGCGCCTGCTTGCTGATGGATAGCTCCAGCAGGCGGGTGGTATCGGTGATGAGCTCGTTGAGATTGAGGCGGGTGAGGGAGAAACTGGCCTTGCCGGCGTAGGCGAGCAGCTGGCGGCAGAGGTCGGCGGCGCGGTTGGCGGCGGTGATGATACTGTCGAGGCGGGCGGCGTTGGCGGGGGTCTCGGCGGCCTCGAGGCGGGCGAGGGAGGCGTTGCCGAGCATCACGCTGAGCAGGTTGTTGAAATCGTGGGCGATGCCGCCGGCCAGCACCCCGAGGCTCTCCAGCTTCTGCGTCTCCTGCATCTTCTGCTCAAGCCGGTCCGCGGCCTCCTCGGCCTGCTTGCGGTCAGTGACGTCGGTATGGGTGCCGGTGATGCGGAGCGGTTTGCCGGTGGTCGGGTCGCGGGCCACGACCTTGCCGCGGTCGAGGATCCATTTCCACTCGCCCGACTTGGCCCGCATGCGGAATTCCCGGGCAAAATGGTCCTGACCCTCAGCCATGAGTTTCTCGCCCGCCACGACGCCCGGCAGATCGTCGGGATGGATCCGGCCGAGGAAGGTTTCCCGTCCGTGGTCGATCTCATCGAGCGTGTAGCCGAGCATGCCGGCCCAGCGCGGGCTGCGCAGGATGCGGCCGGAGGCGACATCCCAGTCCCAGAACCCGTCCTGGCTGCCCTCGAACACAAGTTGCAGGCGCTCCTCGTTTTCCTTGATCGCCCGCGCCTGGCTCGAAACCCGCTGCAGAAGCCGGCGCTGCCAGAGCAGGGCGCCGAGCACCGCGATGAAGATGACGGTCAGCGGCGGCAGGAAGCGTTGCAGATCGCGCCAGCGCAGCTTCTGGGGCTCGAGCGGTCCCAGCCATTTTTCGTGCAAGATCTCGTGCTCGCGGTTCAGGCGTAGGTTGAGGAGACCTTGGTTGATCTTCGCGAGCAGTGCCTTGTTGCCGGGCTGCACGGCGTAGCAAAGGTTGTAGCTGATGTCGGGGAAGCTCAGTTCGCTGCGCACGATATTGTTTAGCTTCAGCAGCCGGATCTGGTATTCCGTCACGATCTGCATGCCGAGCAGCGCGTCGCATTCGCCCTTTTCCACCGCCCATAGGCATTCTTCGAAGGTCTCGAAGGGCCGGATCTGCGCCTGCCAGTTCTGGCGGCGGGCGAATTCGTCGGTGAGCGCGCTCTTGATCACGGCCACGCGCTTGCCGGCCAGGTCGGCGACGGTCCGGAGTTCGGGACCGCCGCGATGGCGGTACAGCCCGCCAATCAGCTTCTCGTAGGGGACGGAGAAGTCCATCTGCTGGGCCCGTTCCTCGGACCACGCGATCAAGCCCAGGACGTCGCCCCGGCCCTGCTGGAATTCGGCGTAAACCTCCTGCCAGGGGCGGAGGTCGAATTCGATGCGCAGCCCCTGGTCGGCGGCTACCTTCTTGCAGAGCGCCACCGCGAATCCGTCCGGCCGGCCCTGTTCATTGATGAAGGAGAAGGGCTGGCTGCCGCTTTCCATCATCACGCGCAGGGGCGCGGACTCGGCGCCCCACAGGGGAGCAGCCAGAGCGAGCAGAAGCACCAGGAGGCGGACGGGTCGGGTCATCAGATGCTGCTCAGTGATAGCAACGGGCGGTGCATATCAATCATTTGGTTTGGCCGGGTGGGAGGGGCTGGATGCCTCGACAAGGAATGGGGATGCGGAATTCGAAAGTCGGGGCGTAAAGCCCCTCCCACCACAGGGGATATTCCCATCGTTCCCCACAACCCTTCACCCGTGGCGGCCCTTGAAGGTCAGCTCCGCGACGCCGGACTTGTCCAGGCCGCCGAGACCGAGGGTCACCATGCGGTCGAACTGTTCCTTGGTGGCCTGTGCCAGCGGCAGCTTCAGGCCGACATCGAGGCCGAGCTGGTAGGCGATGCCGGAGTCCTTGGCGGCGTGGGCGCCGGAAAAATAACAGTCGTGGGCGCGGTGCTGCATGTCCTCGCCGTCGGTCTTGAGGACCTGCGAGTTGGCGCCGGTCTGGAGAAAGACCTCGCGGAGCATGTCGAGGTCGAGGCCGAGTGCCTGGCCCAAGCCGAGGCCCTCGGCGAGGCCGGCGGTGTTGATGTTCATGACGAGGTTGACGAGCGCCTTCACCTGCGCGGCGCTGCCGGCCGGCCCGATGTAGCGGAGGGCGGTGCTGAGTTTTTCCAGTACCGGCTTCATGCGCTCGAAAGTGGCCTGCTCGCCGCCGCACATGAGGTAGAGCGTGCCGTTGCGGGCCTGCGGGATGCTGGAGGCCATGCAGCCTTCGAGGCTGGCGGCGCCGGCGGCGCGGGCGCGGCGTTCGACCTCGGCGTGGACCTTGGGTGTGAGCGTGGCGCAGTTGACGAAGGTCTTGCCCTTGGCGCCGGTCAGCAGCGAGTCACCGGACTCGGCGAACACCTTGAGCTGGGCCGCGTCGTCGGTGACCACGGTGATGATGAGGTCGGCCGCGGCCGTGACGGCGGCGAGGGTCGGGCAATGCGCGGCGCCGATTTCCTTCGCCAGCTCGGCGGCGATGGGGGCGTGGGCGTCATAGACGGCGGTGACGTTGTAGCCGCAGTCCTTGAGACGGCGGGCCATGTTGCCGCCCATGCGGCCGGTGCCGACGAAGGCGATGGTGGGTGTCATGATGAAGGGAAAGTGAAAGTGAGCGGGTAAGGGCAGGGGTTGCCGTCCGCGGCGGCTGGCCTTTGTGGGTCAGCGAGCTGGCTCGCGTCCAACGTGCGCCAGCGAGCTGGCTACCCACAAGTAGGCATCAGCGTCTGTTCGCGAAGAAGGGATTGTGCTGTTTTTCCTGTTTCAACGTGGACAGCGGGCCGTGGCCGCAGGCGAGGACGGTGTCGGCGGGGAGCTTGAGGATCTTCTGCTGGTTGTTGCGCAGCTGCATCTCGAAATGCGTCGGGCTGCCACCCATCGAGCCGGCAAAGATGGAGTCGCCGACGATGGCCAGCGGCCAGGACAGGCCGCTGATGAAGAAAGTCGTCATGCCCGGTGAGTGGCCCCAGGTGAAGAGCGTCTTGATGGAAAGTTCGCCGAGGTGGAAGTGGGCGTTTTCCTGGAAGGTCTTGGCGCCCGGCCGGTCCACGGGCTCGAGTTCGCTGGCCCAGACCTCGGCGCCGGTCCCGGCCAGACGGTCAAGGTCGGCGATGTGGTCGTCGTGGGTGTGGGTGAGGAAGATGTTCCGCAAGGTCAGGCCCTCCGCGGAGATCGTATCGAGCATGCCGCGGGCGTCGGCCCCGGTGTCGAAGGCGGCGGCGAGCTTGGTCTTCACATCCCACACGAGGTAGCTGTTCACGGTCATGTCCTCGAAGGCCGTGTTGAACATCGCGAAGCCGCGCTTGAAGATCGGCTGCTCGGGATACCACTCGCGGCGGGCGAGGGCCAGGAGGGCGTTGCGCTCGAGGTGGAGCGGACGGGCGAGGGCGAGGAGGGTGTTCTCGCGGATTTCACCCGCCTTCACGGCCTGCAAATCGGCGATGGGGATGTTGGCGGCCGCGACGAGGGCGTCGTCGGTCAGCTTGAGCCCCCGCTGGGCCTTGCCGATGATGTCGGTGAAATTGTCTTCGAGAGGGATGCGCGGCATGGACGCTCAGGCTCCGGACAAAATCCGCCTAGCGCAAGCCGGCTTTGCGCGCTGAAATTTCAGGCCGTAAAAAAGCGGGGGCGGCGCCTTGTGAGCGCCGCCCCCTCGGGGATGTAACAGACCAATAAATTACTTTGGGGGCTCGACGTTGATGCGGAGCTTCTCGAGGGTCAGGCCGAGCTGGCGGTCGTAGTCGGCGAGGGCCTTGGCGTAGTCGGACTGGGCGCCGGCCTCGCGCACCTCGGCGTTGGAAAGGATCTCCTGCTGTTGCGAGACGAAGAAGGTCGTGCTGGCGCCGGCGCGGAGGCGCTGGACCTCGGAGTCGAGGGTGGATTGGGCCAGCTCGCGGGCGCGGCGGGTGGCCTGCACGCGCTTTTGCGCGGTCTCGATCTGGCCGGCGGCGTTGCCGACGCGGACGACGATATCCTGCTCGATGCGCTGGATTTCCGTCTCAGACTGGCGCTGCTGGAGCTTGGCGACGCGGTAGCGGCCGCGCTCGGTGGTGAAGGTGAGCGGCACGGAGACGACGACGCCCCAGCTGTAGGCGCGGTTATCCTCGTCCTTGACCTGCTGGCGGCTGACACCGAGGGCGGTGTCGTAGCCGTTGTAGCCGTAGCTGCCGACGAGGTCGACGCGGGGGAGCAGCTGGTTGCGCTGGAGGCGGGCGCCGACGGTGTCGCGCCGGAGGACGAGCTTGGCCTGCTGGTAATCGGGGCGTTTCTCCAGGGCGGTGCGGAAGTCGGTGGCGGCGTCGACCATCACGATCGGCGAGGGCGGCGGCGGCTCGATGGCAATGCGGTGCGCCAGCAGGCCGGGCGTCTGGTCGTCGGTGATGAGCTGCTTGAGGAGGTTCTCCGCCTCGCGCACGCGGTTCTGGGCGAGCAGGATGAATTCCTCGCGGGTGGCGGCGCGCGACTCGGCGGAGGTGACGTCGTACTCGGAGATGCTGCCGACCTTGAAGCGCTTGCGGTTCTCCTCGAGGAGATTCAGGGCGAGTTCGCGCGAGCGGATGGCGCTGCGGAGGTTGGCGTAGGCGAAGTTGAGGTCGTGATAGGCGAAGATCACGCGAGTGACGGTGTCCATGACGGACTGCCGGAAGGCCCAATGGCTGATGCCGCGGTTGGCTTGGGCGATGCGGATGGAGGCGAGGGTGGAGCCGAAGCCGAAGTTGCGCAGGAGGGGCTGCGTGCCGGAGATGCCGGCGAAGGAATCGTAGTTGTCGGCGTAGCTGTTGAAGGTGCCGCGGGTGTTGGTGCTGCTGGCGCCGAGGCGGTAGGTCATGCCCCAGGGGAGCAGGCCGCCGAGGCTGAGGTCGGCGGAGTCGGTCTTGCTGAAGCTCGCCGCGGGGCGGAGGCCGGTGGTGGCATCGGCCAGCGCGGGGTCGAAGCTCTCGGAGTAGGTGTAACTGCCGTTGAAGACGGGATCGAACTTGCCGTAGGCCTCGATGAGGCGGGCGGACGAGATGGCGGCGTCGAAGCCCTCGACTTTGATCGCGAAGTTCTTGGCGAGGGCGCGTTGGATGGCATCATCGAGGGAGATCTTCTCGGCCAGTTCCTCCACCACCGGGGAGGATTGGGCGAAGACCGACAGCGTGAGGATCGAGGAAAAAAGCAGGGCGAAAAGGCGCCGGGGGGTGAGCATGGTGGTTGGGTTGCCACCCCACTTTGCAACCCTCGTGCCAGCGAAAAACATTAAATCTAATCAACAGGAACAAAGGCACTTGGGTGATATTAGGGAAACCCGAAAGAAGGCATGCGCGTCAGCTACGGGATTTCACAATCCCGAAAATGGGAAGAGCGGGCCGTATTGCCCGGTGCCGCCGGCAGATTTGGACAGAGGTCTGCCGGCGAAACGGATATCGTTGCACGGTGAGGCTCCGGGGATGCCTCCAAATCTGCACCAGACATGCTAGCGGCAGGAAAAAACCCGCAGCCGGCCAGCGGGTTACGCGGCGACTGCGGGTGATGAAAAAAATGAACTGTCCGTTCTTGAAATTCCGCCGTCCCGGAAGCGGGACGATGAAGGTCAGAATGTCATCGTGGTGCCCACCGTGGTGCAGGCGGCAGTACGGGCTGCGGCGGTGGTGAGCTCGGCCCAAGCGGCCACCCGGTAGGGATTGCCGCCAAAGCTACCGAGCGACTCGTCGTAGTGGAAGGCGGCATTACCGACGACGGTGATGTCATTGGCGACGACCGAGCCGCAGACGGCGCCATTGCCGTTTATCTTCACGGAACCGAACGGGGCATAAATGATGGCGCTGAGCGCGCCGTTGCCGGCGATCTTGATGTCTTGGACGCCCGTGGTCTTGGTGCCCCAGATCTGGCAGTTGATGGGTTGGTTGGCGGTGCCCGCAGTGGTGCCACCGTTCATGACGCCATTGCCTCCGATGTCGATATCACCGGCGGTGTAGACGAGCAGCTTGCCGGCGAGACCGATGTTAATGGCGCCGCTGCCACCGCCGATCTTGATGGCGTCCCCGGTGGCAGTGAGCTTTAGCACGACTTCCTTGCCGGCTTCGATGTTCAGGGCGCTGTTATTGAATACCACGGAAGGACATTCGATATAATACTTGCCATCGGCGGAGGCCGTCACCGTGCCCGGCAGCGAGGTGGTGCTACCGATCGCACCAATCGGGGTGTAGGTGTAGGTGGTGGGCGCCGTGACGTTGTCAAAGCTTGCACTGAAGTTGGTGGAAGAGTGGCCTGCGGCGATGGTGCCGGCGGCGGTGCCGAAGGGACCGACGAGGCCGTTGGACCCCACGCTGGCCGGCGCGCCACCGGTGGCTACGTAGCCGAAGATATCGGCGTTGTTCACACCCACGGCGGCGACCGAGACGGATATACTGCCGACGCTGCCATTGTCGTTATCCACCGCGGAGCTGTAGGGGACGGCGGCAGTGGCGGAATTGCGGTCGGGATCGGAGTCCCAGCTGTCCACGGAAGCGTTGTTACCGGAGAAGGAGATGGTGTTCTTGGCGACGAGGCCGTTGGCGAACTTGGAGGTCATGGCCAGGGTGACCATGATCCATTTTTCAATCGGCGCGCTGGTCTCGCCGCCGAGGGTGACGGTCGAGCGGGCGAGGATGGTGGGTGCAAGGGCACCGCTGGCGTTTTGAACGTAGACGCGCACGGTGCCTCTGGCACTTTGATCGAAAGTGTAACCCGTCCACTTGCGCTGGGCGTGGACCCCGGCACTCATCGGGGTCCAGTTGGTCCAGTCGTAGGCGGGGTCGGCAACCATCTTGTTGATGGAATACATCGCTTCCTCGAGTCCGTTTTCGGCGAGATTCATGGCGCCGTTGTTGTAGAGCGCGCGGTTGGAGATTTTCTGGCTGGTCTGCCCCAGCTTGATGTAGCTGGCGATGGAAATGCCGATGATGGAGCACATGAGCATCGAGACGATGAGCAGCGAGCCACGCTGGGATCGGGGGGTAAAGCGGTGGTTTTTCATGGTCGGGGGAGAGGGTCAGGCGGTGACTTTCTTGTTACGGAGGACAAACCGGGCGGAGAGCACGGTGTTGGTGGCGGCCACCACGGTGGTGTTGGTGCGGGACGCCTCCAGGGAGATCTGCAGCTGCTTGGTGGTGCCGTTGGCGGCCGTGCGCTCGGCCGCCGTGGAGATCGGCACGTTGCTGCCGGTAATGTTGTAGGCGGTGAAGGTGAAGCTGGTGATGCCGGTGACCAGGACGCGGGTGGAGGTGACCACGCTGGTAAGGGTGACGACTTCGCGACGGGCGAAACGCTGGGCCCCGGAATTATATTGGTAGGTGATCGTGTTGAGTCCCACCGTGAGGTTCACGGTGCTGGCGTCGGTCCAGACGACACCGCTGGCCTGTCGGGTGTCCTGGGCAAAATACTCGAGGGCGGTGCGCGCCTGCGTCTCCATGTCGTTGTAATTTTGCACATTGGCACCGCTCCGGCCCATGAAGAGGAACGTGGAGAGGACGGCGGCCAGGATGAAGGAGCCCAGCGAGGCACCGATCATCAGCTCCACCAGGGTGAAGCCGCCTTGGTGCTTACGGGCGCGCGAGAGTGTAGTAGTAGTCATAAAGGCCGTTTTTGGCATACATGGAGCGGAAAGAGCGGGTGTGCCAGCGATTGTCATACCCCTGCCATCTCACCGACACGTTGATAGTGAGCACATCACTTGGCCGGGTGGAATCGGCCGCGACCGTGCGGGTGATGGTATATTTGCCCGCGATATCGGGGTTGGCGCTGAAGTAGGTGGCGCCGTCAAGCATCTCTACGCCGGCCGGGCTGCCGGAGGGGACAGGAGCCACCGAATCCGTGGCGGTGCTGAGGGCGCTGATGGTCGTCCAGCTCATCATGCGCAAACGCTCCATTTCGCTCTGGATGATCTGGGAGGCGAGGGTGGTGCCGCGGGCCAGGTCGATGGACTTGAAGCCCGTCTGCATGGCGATGATCGAAGTCGCGATGCCGAAAGCCATGACGAAGGCGGACATTGCCACCTCGAGAATGGTGAACCCCGCCACAAGACTGCGGCGCAGCTTGCGCTTGGTGCGGGTAAGGGATGCGGATTGCATGCCCACACCATAGCGCATCTGCGCACGGCGCGTAACAGGCGATAGCCCCCTATTAATGGCCCTAGGCGATAGAGCCGAATGTCACCGAGCCGGGGTGCGATTGGAAGTGTATAGCACGGCCGCCTGGGAGCGACGGCTGATCTTCAGCTTCTCGAAGATATTGCTGAGGTAGTTTTTGACGGTCTTGTCGCTCAGCTCCATCGACTCGGCGATTTCCTTGTTGGTCTTGCCCTCCGCCACGAGGGCGAGGACGCGCCGCTCCTGGGCGGAGAGAGTGGCGAGCTTGTCCTGCTCGTTCGACGGGTTGCTGCCGCTGCGCACGAGGTTGAGGACATGGGTGGTGACGGTAGGATCGAGGATGAACTTGCCCGCGGCGACATCGACGATGGCCTGGCAGAGGCCCTGGGCGTTGATTTCCTTGAGCAGGTAACCGTGGGCGCCGCTGCTCATGGCGTCATAGACGAGATTGTCGTCGATCACGGAGGTGAGGATGAGGACCTTGGTGTCGGGGTCGCTGGCGAGGATCTTGCGACAGGCCTCGAGGCCGGAGCCGTCGGGGAGCCGGATGTCCATCAGCACCACATCGGGCTTGAGGCGGACGGTCTCGGCGACCGCCATGTTGGCCGAGCTGGCCTCGCCGACCAGACGGAGGAGGGCGCCGGCGCTCCGGGCATGGGCCTCGAGCAGCGTCTTCAGGCCGGCGCGCACCAGTTCGCTGTCATCTACGATGAGGATTTCGATGGATTTCTGGGCCGTCGTTGTCATGGCGGGTAAGTTGGTTGGAAGTGCAGGGTGATGCGAGTGCCTTTTCCGGGCGCGGAGTCAATCTGCAGGGCGCCGCCCATTTCGCGGGCGCGGATGCCGAGGTTGACGAGGCCGTGGCCGCGGCCCGTCTGAGCGGCGGGGTCAAAGCCGCCACCGTCATCGGCGATGGAAAGCACGGCCTGGCCCGCGGCATCGGCCTGCAGGGAAAGATGGATGGAGGACGGCGCGGCATGGCGCAGGGCGTTGCTGATGGATTCGCGGAGGATCTGGAGAACCTGCATTTCCTGCGCGGGACTGATGCGGCGGGCGAGGTTCTCGTCCACGGCCAGGGTGATGTTACCCGGCTGGATCGACTGCATCGTGGCGATCAGCGTGTCGAGCGTGTGCCGGAAGGGTCGCGGGGGCGCGGTCTCGGATTCCAGGCCGTTGATGAAGGTGCGGACGTCGCGAATGGTGTCGTTGAGCGCGGCCTGGCTGCCGGCCAGCCGGCGTTCGGCAGCGGCGGGGTCCGCCTGCAGGACGCTGCGCACGCCCTCGAGACCGAGACCGGCGGCGTAGATCGACTGGATGACGCCGTCGTGGAGGTCGCGGGCGAGCCGGCTGCGGAGCTCGAGCGACTCGCGCAGCTGCGTCCCCGCCTCCTGCAGGGCCTCGGCCATGCGTCTTCGCTCCTGCACTTCGTGCTCCAGTGCCCCTCGCTGGGTGAAGGACTGTTCGACCAGGCGGGCGAGGTGGCCGAATTCATTGGGCGAACTGCGGAGCGGCTGCAATGGCTCCGCCCGGCCGCTTTCCAGGCTCTGTCCGAGCCGATGCAACGGGACGAGCACCCAACGCGACAACCCTAGGCCGGTGACCGTGATCATGACCAACCCGAAGCAGAGAAGCACGGCCGTCTCGTCCAGGTTGCCCGCCAGCAGGCGTTCGAGGGCGAGCGAGTGATATTCCACGTGCAGCGTGCGCACCGGCCGGCCAGCCCAGTCGGCCAGATCACGTTGCAGGTGGATGGCGGCGCTCTCGTCCGGATGTTCCGGCGGGGGCACGAAGTCCACCTGGCTCTGGATGGCCTCAGTCAGGGTCTGTACATGGGCTGCGCTCCAGAGTCGGGTCACCACGAGCCAGCCGAGGGCTGGGCTGGACCGGGTCAGATCGTCGGATGGCTGGATGGGCGCGGTGCGCACCTCGAGCAGGCCGGCGGGCGAACCGACATAGAAGTGCATGGTCCTTTCGCGCCGGAGGGTGTCGAGGAAAGCCGGTTGCGCCAGTGGCATGGCGGCCAAGGCGGCTGCATCCAAGCTGCCGGCCCGGTAGACTTCCGTTCCGTCCGGGCGGAGAACCCAGGCGGCGTGAGCGCCAAAGTTTGGCAGACTGGCGTCGAGGTTGATCTTCGCCCAGGCGCGGTCGCCGGTCTGGACAAACTCCACCATTTCGTCCCATAGCGCATAGTCGCTGGCGAAGCTGAGCAGTGATTGTCCGATCAGCACGAGCACCCGGTCGAGCAGGCCGCTGCGTTGCTTTTCCAGGCTGGCCCGGATGGTTTCGGCCTCGCGCCGGTGGTAATCTTGCAGGATCCAGGTGGCCGCGGCGAAGATGGCCAGCAGGCCGCCAAGCAGGAGGAGGAGCCGGAGGCGGATTTTCATGCGTGGGCGGTGGTGACGGGCCGCACTCTCCCGCCGGGCGGGGCCAAAGGCAAGCGGCGGGCGGTCACCAGCCGGCGAAGACGCCCTGCCAGCGCGCCCGCTCCTCCGCGGTCGTCAGCTCGTGCCAGCGGCTGATGCCGAAGGGGGTGTTGTCGCCGAAATTCGCGAGAGACTCGTCGTAGTGGAACGCGGCATTGCCCGTGAAGGTGATGTCGCGCGCGACCACGGCGCCCATGACTTCACCATTGCCGTTGATCTTCACGTCGGCGTTGGGCGCGTAGATGACGGACTTCAGGGCGCCTTTGCCGGCAATCTGGATGCTCTGGCCGGCGACGCTGGTGCTGGTGCCCCAGATCTGGCAACTGACCGGCCGGCGATTGGCGTTGGCTAAGCCGTTGCCGGCGAACTTGGCGTTGCCCTCGACGTAGACCGCGAGGCTGGAGCCGTCGGGGATGATGATGGAGGCGTTGCCCGTGACATCGAGCGCGCTGCCGGTGCTCGCGGTGAGGATGAGGATGACGTCGCCGAGGATCGTCAGGGTCTTGGTGCCATTCAGACTGATGCTCGGGACGCGCCACTTGGTCGCGACGCCCGCGGTGCCGAGCGTGTCGCCCACCCGGTCGAGCAGGGTGCCGTCCACCGGCGCCGTAACTAAGGGGAGGTCGGCAACAAAGTCGGTGGAGACGCGCGCCGGGTCGATGCGCACGCCCTCGGCGGTGTCGGCGCCGCGGATGGAGCCCTGCACGCCCACCTCGGGCGCAGCGCCGCCAGTGGCGACATAACCCCAGATATGAGCTTGGTTGACGAGCATCAAGCTACTCTCGACCGCGAGCGTGGCGATGCCGCCCTGATCGCGGCGGACGGCCGCGCTATAGGGCACGGGTGAGGTGGCGGCGTCATTATCGGGATCGGAATTCCAGCTGTCCACCGACGTGTTGAGGCCGGCGAAGCGCAGGGTATTCTTCGCCACGAGGCCGTTCGCAAAATAAGAACGGCGGGACAGCGTGACCGAGACCATGCGGGTGGTTGGCGGCGTGCCCGGCGACTCGACGACCGCCATGGCGACGACGGTCGGCTTGTCGGCGCCGGCGGGACTGGTGTTGTTCACGTAAACCTTGACCGTGCCGGTGGTGTTGCCGCCGAAGTCGAAGCCGGTGAACTTGCGCCAGGCGGTGGCGTTTTCCGTCGACCAGCCGGACCAGGCGGCGGCGTTGCGGGCGTTGTTCTGGTTGAACGACCACACCGCCTCCTCGGCGCCGGCCTCGGCGAGGTGGAAGGATGTGCCCTGCTGGTAGCTCTGCCTGGCCAGTCGCGCGGTGCTCAGGTTCAGCGTGAGGTAGCTGCCGAGCGCCAGGGCGATGAGGGCCGTGATGAGCAACGCCACGATCAGCACCGCGCCGCGGGCGGTCCGGGGAAGGGAGGATGGAGGGCGGCGGCTCATCAGTTGGCGACCCGCTTGTTGCGGAGCATGTAGCGGGCGGAGACGGCGGAGTTGCTGGCGCCGGCGGTCGCGACGCTGGTGCGCGCGGCGCGCAGGGTGAGCGAGAGGAGCTTGGTCTCGCGGTCGTTATTCGCGGTGTTGTCGGTGACCCCGGGTTGGGCAAGCTTGTACCGCTGGAAGGCGAAGTCGGGCGTCACGCCGCGGACCAGCACGGTGCGGGGCAGGCCGTCGCCCGTGAGGCGGTAGAAGCTGCAGTAGGTGTCGCTCGCGGCCGAGCTATCGTAGGCGTAGGTCACGGGACGGCCGTTCACGGTCAGCGTGATGCTCTGGGGGCCATTCCAGCGGATGTCGGTGGCGTTGCGGGTGTCACGGGCGAAGGTGTCCAGCCCGCGACGCATCTCGGCCTCTATCTCGCTGTAGCCGCTCGACCGGAAACTCGTGCGCGCGAGGAATAGGAACGCGCTCAGCACGCCCGCGAGCACGAAGGTGCTGAGAGTGGCCGCGATCAGCACCTCGACGAGCGTGAAAGCGCAGGCACGGGGTTTAGTGCGTGGTGTAGAAATAGTCATTGAGGCCGCTCTTTCCGTAGCGGGTGATGAGGCGCGCGCTGTGCTCTCGGCCGTCGTAGCCGCGCCACACCGCCGTCAGCGTGATCTGCTTCATGTCAGTCTTGAGGTCGGTGATTGCCCGGGTGCAGGTAAACCGGGCGAGGCCGGCCGTGGTCTCCGTGGCCACCCTGGAGTCGCCCGTCTGCTGCAGGGCGCTGAGCTGGGTCCAACTCAGCAGGCGGATGCGCTCCAGCTCTGACTGCATGATTTGCGAGGCCGCAGTGAGATTGCGCGCCGTGTCGAGCGCCTGGAGCCCGCGCTGGCTGGTGGTGACGGCGGTGACGAGGCCGAAGACGAGCACGGTGGAGGCCACCATGACTTCCACGAGGGTGAAGCCGCGGCGCCGACGGACGGGGAGCGGGGTCGCGCGGCTCATGGCGATGCCGCCGTGAGCGGGAAGGTGATGGTGATCGCGGAGCCCCGGCCGGGCTGGGAATCGAGGCGCAGGCTGCCGCCCATTTCGCGGGCCCGGGAGGCGAGGTTGTGCAACCCGCTGCCCTGGCCGGAGACGGCGGCGGGGTCGAAGCCGCGGCCGTCGTCCTTCACCGTCAGGATGCCGCGCTCGGCGGTCTGGGTGAGCGTGATGAGGACCTGCTTGGCCTCGCCGTGCCGCAGTGCGTTGCTGATGCACTCGCGCGCAATCTGAAGGGCGTGAACCTCCTGGCCGATGCTGAGCCGGCCGGCGATTTGCGGGTCCACCTTGTGGACGATGCGGACCGGCCACAGGTCCTGCATGGTGCGGGCGAGGGCGGCGAGTTCCGGGGCGAAGCCGTGGCGCTGCATCTGCTCGGGCTCGAGGCCGATGATAAAGCCCCGGACCTCGCGGATGACGCCGTTGAGGCTCTGCCGGCAGTGGGCGAGGCGGGTGCGCGCGGCGGGCTGGTCGCGTTCGAGCTCGGACATGGCGCTCTCCAGCCCGAGGCCGGCGGCGTAGATGGACTGGATGACGCCGTCATGCAGGTCGCGGGCGAGGCGCGCGCGAAGCTCGAGGGAGCGGCGGACGAGTTCCTCGCTCTTGCGCAGCGCCTGCTCGGCGCGCTTGCGCTCCTCATTCTCGTGCTGCAGGGCCCGCTTCTGCTCAAAGGAGGTGGTGATCAGCCGGGCCACGCCCCCCAGTTCGTTCTGCTCATGCTGCAGATTGGCGATGAAGGCGACGTCGCCGTGCGCCAGGGTCCGGCTGACCTGTCGCAGCGGGCGCAGCACCCATTGGTGCACGCCCAGCCAGACGGTCGCGATGACGAGCAGGCCGAACAGCAGCAGCATGCGGACGGCCAGCGTATCGGCCGCGAGGCTCTCCGCATAATCCAGCTGGGGCAGCGTGGTCTGCAGCTGGCACAGCGTCGTCCCCTGCAGGTCGCGCAGCGGCAGGTGGAGCTGAGTGGTGCCGGCGGCCGGGCCGTCGGCGGGCACGAGTTGCACGCGCATCTCCGCGAGGCGGCTCAGCGTCGCCAGAAACCGCGGCCCCCACCAACGCGCGACGAGCAGCCAGCCGCGGGGATTTTCCCCCTGCATGTCGAGCCCGATGGGTTCGCCCCAAACCTGTAGCAGGCCGTCGCGGCTCTCGGCAAAGAGATGCGGGCCCGTCTCCGGCGCGGTCAGGTCGGCGGGTGTGATCGGCGGCGCCAAGGGCGGCCCCGGGTGGCGTTGCGCCGAGTAGAGCAGTTCACCGTTCGCCGAGAGAATCCACAAGGCATGGGCCTCGTAGGTTCCGAGGTTTTGCTTGAGGTTGGTCTCGGCCCAAGCCGGATCGCGGCGTTCGAGGAAGGCCGTCATCTCCGGCCACTCGCTGAAATCACGGACAAAACGCTGCAGCGGCTGGTTGCTCAGATTGATCCACTGTTGGAGCGATTGGATGCTGGCCTGCACCGTTTCGCGCCGCATTTCGTCGAGGCGCGCTGTTTCTCCCTGCCGCAGGAGCTGCATGACCCCAAGGAAGGCCACCAGCAGCACTCCCAATAATAGGGTCATTCGGACTTTGATGCTCATGCAGTTGTTTGGCGACTGCACGACAGGGAAATCCCCCGGGCAACTGTATTCAGAAGGGAGGACCTAAAGGCCTTATAGAAACAGGTCCGTAAGGCCCTATTATATAGTTTGTCGCTGGGCTGGATCGCCGGTGCGGTCATTTCACCCACAGTCGCGCGGCGGCGTAAACCAGGAAGACCGCGAAGGTGCGCTTGGCGTAGAGGGCCGGAATTTTTTGGATGAAGAGCGAGCCGAGCACGGCACCGATGGCGCCGGCGAGAGCGCAGGCCCAGAATACCGGCCAGTTGATCTTGCCGAGGCTGAAATTGGTGGCGCTGCCGGCCAGCGAGATGGGGATGATGAGGGCGAGCGAGGTGCCGACGGCGATGTGGTAGTCGATCTTGAACAGCAGCACGAGGACCGGAACGATGATGATGCCGCCGCCGATGCCGAAACAGCCGCTGGCGAAACCGGCCAGAAGCCCGAGGAGTGCGTAGCCGAGCGTGGGATTCATGACGGGTGGCTTAACGCCGGCCCGCCGGTCACGCAAGGCCGGGTGAGGGGCGGGGATTGACCGCGACCCGGCCCCGGGCACAGTAGCCGGCAACGCCATGGCCTTCGACATCTCCAAATGGAACGAGTGTGCGGCGGTCAGCCGCTGTCTGCTGGAACTGGTGCACCGCAAACAGCAACGCCGCTTGGATCCCGCCCAGTACGTGGCGGGGCACCTGAAAAAATATCCGCACTGGGCGGAGACACCGGGCAGCGCGGACCTGCTGGTAGCGTGCGAACTCATCCGGGAACTCGATCTGGCCCGCACGGCCCGGACTTCCATCGATCCCGACGAGATCATCCGCGAGTCCAAGCAACCGGCTTACGTGGGGGCATTGCTCTTCCTCGAACGCTGGCCGGGCGCCGACGATCCGCGGCGGCTGGATCACGTGGCGCACTGCGTGCTGGCGGTCCAGTTCGACGAGAAATTCTTCAAGGTTTGGAATCCCTTCCAGGACGGCACGGCGAGCGAGAGCCCGTGGTCATGGAAGAGCTGGCCAAAGCTGGAGATGCACGGGCTCGTGCTGGCGCGCTGAGCCGACGCCGGTCGCCGAGGTGAAACCGGCGACCACCTGAGGTCGGAGACGAGAATCCGGTTGGAGCAGCCGGCAAGTCGGCTCCGGCAAAGGCCGCCGCTAGCCCACCAGCAGGCCATCGGCGAGGCGGATGACGCGCGAACCGCAGGTGGCATTCTCGGCGGAGTGCGTGACTTGGATGATGGTCGTGCCTTCCGCGTTGAGTTGCTTGAAGAGCTTCATGATCTCGCGGCCCTGGTCGGAATGGAGATTGCCGGTGGGCTCGTCCGCGAGGAGCAGCGAGGGTTTGGCGATGAGCGCGCGGGCGACGCCGACCAGCTGCTGTTGTCCGCCCGACAACTGGCTCGGGTAGAGGTCCTTTTTCCCGACGATGCCGAACTTGTCGAGGACGTCGCAGACGACGGAATCGCGTTCCATCTTGGGGATGTCGCGGTAGGAAAGCGGAATCTCGAGGTTTTCGTAGACGGTGAGGTCGTCGAGCAGGTGATAGCTCTGGAAGACGAAGCCGAGGTGTTTTTTCTGCAGCTCGAAACGTTTCTTCTTGTCGAGCTGATGGACGGCCTCGCCCTTGAGCGTGAATTCGCCGCCCCAGGCGCTGTCGTGCAGGCCGAGGATGTGGAGCAGCGTGGACTTGCCGGAGCCGGAGTTGCCCATGATGGAGACGAACTCACCCTCGTTGATCGTGAGGCTGATGTGGCGCAGGGCATAGAAGACCCCGCCCTTGAGCGGGTAGACTTTTTCGATGTTACGGAGCGTGATCATAGCGGATGGATATTTTTAGAACCACTTGCGGACCCTAATGAACCCTAAACTTCAGGGTGAAGGTACAAGGGATGGGCCGGGGCGGTCGCGCTGGGCGCGATCCGGCCGTTGCGGTGCGTCCAGCGGTGGAGGGTCGGGGCGGTGCCCTGCTTGAGCTGTTTGAACAATGCCGGGGCGTCGCGCTTCTGGAGCATCTGCTCGGCCACGCCGGCGGCATCGCAGGCAAAGAACTTCGCGTAGCCCTTGTAATGGCGGGGTTCGCCGAGAATGCGGGAGAGGCCGGCTGGTTGGGTGTAGGGCCGCTGCTCGTCGGCGGGCCGAGGTCCGGCGACAGGCGCCGACCCGACAGAACGCCGATCCAGGACGAGGAAACTGTACGGCAGCGAGCGCAGGTCGATGCCGGCGCGCTGGCCGAACTTCACCCAGTCGGAGTCGGCGTAGAGGCGGGCGGGCGGGGCGGCGAAGAAATGGCACCAGTGCCGCTCGTTGCCGGCGGCGAGCACGCCGCACGCGGCGCTGTGCGGACAAGGGGCGACCGCCTGCAGGCCGGCGGGACGCAGCCTCTCCCGCCAGCCGCCGAGGGCCCGGCTGACTTCGTGGGTGCCCGGCTCGACCCAAAGGATGGTCTGCGCGCGGGCGCAGAGTTCGGTGAGTTCAGCCCGCGCGATCTCGTCGAGTTCGTTGAGCACGTGGCTGAGCACCAGCACGCCGATGGGCTCGCTCGAACGGAGCAAGCGCGGGTCGCCCCGGCTGACGTCGAGCCGCGGGTATTGTTTCCGGCCGTGGTGCTCCGCGAAATCCAGGGCGAGCTCCGAGTGGTCGTGCACCCGCAGGGCGGCGAAATTTTCCGGGCCGAAAAAATCAACGACGCGCCGGCCGGCCACGCCGCTGCCGCAACCCCAGTCGAGCACGGTCGCGCCGGCGGGCGGGGTCCAGCCCCGCTGGTGCAACTCGGCGAGCACGGCATCCCACTTCCAGCCGATGCGTTCGCCGTAGGTCAGGTTGTAGCACTCGAGGTCGGTGATGGTGTGCCAGTAGGGGCCGGCGGACTTCGCATCAGAAAGAAATGTCTCCCTCAGCCGGTCGAGGATTTCCCAGTCGAGCGAGGCGAGGTTCATGTCTTCCCTCCGATCGCGACGGGCAGTTGGTAGTCTATTAGACTACCAACCGATTGGGGTGGGATGGTCATGCGTTCAGGTCGAAATAGAACTGCCGGGCCAGCGCCTGTGACTTGATGCCGTAGAACGCGGCCAGCTCGCGGACCTTGAGCGCGGCGGCCTCGGTGCGGGCGGGGCCCTCCCGCTTGGTGGCGGCGATCATCAGGTTTTTGGCCGTGTGCTCGGTGGAGATGAACTCGAAGACCTTGGTGTCGTAGCCGGCCCATTCGAGCAGGAGCGCGCGCAGGGCGTCGGTGGCGAACTCGGCGTGGCGTTCCTGGAAAATTCCGTGGCGCAGGGCCGGGGCCAGCACCGGGGCCGCAGTCAGCTGCGGCCGCAGCTCCTTCTGGCAGCACGGGGAGACGACCAGCAGCGCGGCGCCGGCCTGCACGCCCTTGGCCAGCGCGTCGTCCGTCGCAGTGTCGCAGGCGTGCAGGGCGATGAGCACGTCCAGGGCGGGGAGCTTGGCGGACTCGATCGTGCCCTGCACAAAGTTGAGGTTCTCCCGCCCGGTCTCGCGGGCGAGGCGGTTGCACAGCGTCACGAGCTCCTCGCGGGCGTCGAGGCCGCGGACGTGGGCGGCGCGCTGCGCGACAAGGTTGAAGTAATCGTGGGTGGCGAAGGTGAGGTAACCCTTGCCGCAGCCCATGTCGGCGATCTCGAGCGGACGGTGCGTGGGCAGGGCGGCGCCGGCGGCGAGGTGGCTGAGGATCTCGGTGAACTTGTGGATCTGCCGGTGCTTGTCAGCGAGGCCTTCACGGACGGAGCCGGTGACGGTGGTGACGCCGAGTTTCTCCAGCCACTCCTGGCTCCGGTCGGTCAACAGGCGCTGCTTGGTGCGGTCGTGGCCGCTGTCCGGTTTTTCCTCCGCGGCAGAGCCGTAGGTAAGGCGCGGCTCGCCCTTTTTGTTGAACTCAAGCTGCGCCATGCGCGCGGTGGTGAAGAGATGCGCGCTGTGGAAGTCGCCGCCGATGAGCGCGGCGAGCTCGGTGATGGCGTCCTCCGGGGCATGATTCTTGGTGACGTCCTGGCGTTCATGGCGCCAGACAAAGGAAAGGTGGGGCGCGCCGCGGAGCGTCACGGGTCGGACATGCAGGCTGCGCAGGGTGGGGTCGGCCCCGCGTGGTTTGCCGAGGGTCAGCTTGACAAAGCTACCTTCGCGCACGCTGGTGCCGAGTTGGGCCAGGAAATCCTCGCGGGGCGGGGTGTCGGTCATCGGCACGAGCATAGCGAAAACCCGGCGATTGCGAGCCGCGAAGCCAGCGGCAGGCTCAGGGCGAGGCTTGGCGCTGAAGTGGGTGGAACCGGACCGCCGGGCCGGTTTATGCCGTGCGCAACAAGCCAACCCGTCCAGAGGCCGGGTTCCACCTTTTGCGGGGTGCTCGACCTGCCGAATCTCAAAGTTTCTTCAGCGACTCGATCGCCTGCGGAAATTTAGGGTCGATCTTCAGCGCGGCCTCGTAGGCGATGCGGGCGGCGGGCTTGTCGCCTTGCTTCTCCAGGATGTTGCCGATGCGCCAGTGGGCGGCGGCGTGGCCGGGCTGGTTCTCGGGCGGGGTCTGCGCCAGGCACTGCCGGAGGGCGATGAGGCCGTCGGCGAGGCGTTCGCCCGTGATGGCCGTGAGCCGCCCGGTCTGGAACAGGGCGGCGTAGTCGCCGGGCTTCGCCTTCAGCGCCTCGTCGAACTCGGCAAAAGCCTGGGCGTATTTCTTCTCGATGACATAGACGCCGGCGATGGCCATCCGGCCGCGGGCCGGGTCGAGTTTCTTGATCTCCTGAGCCTGAAGCAGCGCCTTGTCGATGCCGCCACCGATGAGGCTGGGTGCCTGTTGATAAAAACCGAGCAGGCTGAAGCGGGCATCGACGCTCTGCGGATCGAGCTCGACGGCCTTCTCATAGGCCGTCCGGCATTTGCCGGCCAGGCTCATCTTCGAGAACATACCGGCCTTCTGCGCCGAGAGTCCGAAGGCGTCGCCGAGCCGGTGGTGGTAACGGGCGTCGGTCGGCACGAGGGCGACGGCTTTCTCGAGATAAGTGACGGCCTTCTGGTGGTCGTCGCGCTGGAGGGCGAGCCGGCCGAGGTAGAACTGGACGTCGGCGTTGCCGGCGTCGGTCGCGGCGAGGGCCTCGAAGGCCTTTTGCGCCTCGAGCGGCTTGCGCTGGCCGTAAAGATTGACGGCGGCGGTGAAGGCGGCGGGGTCAACTGCGGCGGAAGCGAGAAGGGCGAGGGTGAAGAACGCCAGGACGGCGCAGAATCGGTGCATGCGGTTAAGAGGGTTGGTGGTGGGGGAGGTTCCGTCAATCCGTGCGCAGCGCCACCATCGGGTCCACCTTGGCCGCGCGGCGCGCGGGGAGCCAGCAGGCGAGGAGGGCGGTGGTGGTGAGCAGGCCGACCACGGCCGCGAAGGTCACGGGGTCGAAGGGGCCGATGCCGAAAAGCAGATTCTGCATCAGGTGCACCAGGGCGAGCGAGCCGGCCACGCCGAGAGCGACCCCCAGCAGGACCACGCGCATGGACTGGCCGAGCACCAGCCACAGCACGCCGGACCGGTCGGCGCCGAGGGCCAGGCGAACACCGATCTCGCGGGTGCGCTGCGCCACGTTCCAGACCACGACGCCGTAGATGCCGACGGCGGAGAGCAGGAGGGCGACGCCCGCAAACAGGCCGAGCAGGACGGTGGTGAATTGCGTTCCCTGCAGCGTATCGCCGATGATCATGTTCATGGTCATGATGCGTTCCACTGGCAGGTTGGGATCGAGCGACCGGAGCAGGGCCCGCACGTCGGGCACGGCGTCGAGCGGCTCGCCGCGAGTACGGACCACCAGGGTGGCGATGCGGCGGAGGCCAGGATAATCCCAGCCTTGGCGGACCGGGATGTAGGCGGCAGGGGGCGGCTCATTCTGCAGGCCGAAATGCCGCGCCCCGTTGACCACGCCGATGACCGTGGCCCATTGGAATTTGTCGAATCCCGCCGGGAGCATGCCGGGGGTGATGAGATGCTCGGGGGCGCCGAGCATCACGCGTTTGCCGAGCGGGTCGCCCTCGGGGAGAAATCGCTTCACGGCGGCATCGTTGAGAATGATGACGGGGTCGGACCCGGCGCGGTCGGTGGCGTCGAACACCCGGCCGCGGAGCAGCCGCAGGCCCTGGGCACGGAAATAGTCCGCCCCGACGAGCGCGAATTGGACCCCTTCGATCTGGTTTAGCGCTGTATAGGCCCGGCCTGCGACGGCGAGCGGCATGCCGTTGCCGCCGGCGAAGGGGACATTGGTGCTGGTGGCGACATCAGTGACGGAAGGCAGCGCGCGCAGCCGCTCCACCGCGGACTCGAAGAAGGTGGTGGCCTGCTCGCTGGTGGCGTAACGCGATTCCGGCAGTTGGAGAGGGATGACGAGAAGATTTTCCCGATTGAAGCCCGGGTCGACGGCGTGGACGCGGGCCAAGCTGCGGATGAGGAGGCCGGCGCCGACCAGCAGCACCAGCGAAAGGCTGACTTCGGCGATGATGAGGCCGGCCCGCACTCGACCGGTGCGGCGGCTCGCCGTGCCGCGGCCGCCTTCCTGCAGGGACGGCGCGACAGCCGCCTGCGAACCCTCGAGCGCCGGGAAGAGGGCGAAGAGCAGCATGGTGCCGAGAGTCAGCGCGGCGGAGAAAAGCATGACGGAACCGTTCACCGTGATCTGCGCCTCGGCGGGCACCGCGTCGCGCGGCAGGATCGCCAGCAGGGCGTCGAGTCCCCAGACCGCAATGAACAGGCCCGCGAGGCCGCCGAGCAGGGCGAGCGGAACACATTCCATGAGCGTCTGCCTAATGAGCTGGCCGCGGCTGGCCCCCAGCGCGGCGCGAACGGCGAACTCGCGGACCCGTGCACTGGTGCGCGCCAGCAGCAGATTGGCGACATTGGCGCAGGCGATAAGCAGCACGCAGCCGACGGCCGACAGCATCATGAGGAGTGGGTTGCGGAAGGGACCTGTGACCGACTCGGTCAGATGACGCACCATCACGCCGATGTCCTTGTTGGTGTCGGGATGCTGCCGGGCGATTTGTGCGGCCACGACCTCCAGCTCGGCGGTGACGCCGCGGGCGGTCTGGCCGGCCTTGGGCCGGGTGACGACCCAGGAATCCATGCGCATCACCCGGCTGCGCATGATGTCGGTGTCGGCCTGCAGACCGACCGGGGTCCAGACGTCGGCGGCCCAGAATTTGAAGCTCGGCGGCATGACGCCGATAATGGTGTAGGCTTTGCCATCAAGGGTGATGGGGCGGCCGAGAACATCGGCGGCCCCGCCAAAGCGTTTCTGCCAGGTGGCATGGCTCAGCACCGCCACGGGGCTGGCCGCGGGGTTGTCCTCGGCATCCGTGAAGACGCGACCCAGCACGGGCGCGATGTCGAGCAGCGACCACACGGGCGCGGACACGCCGCCTTGGCGCAGCACGGCGGGTTCGTCCACCCCCGTGAGAGTGGCGGCGGTGCCGCTGGCGAAAGCGAGGTGGTCGACGCTCTGGATCTGCTTTCGCCAGTCGAGGTAATCCGGGTAGGTGACGGGCATCTGGCTGCCTGGCTGGTCCACGCGGTTGGAGCCGACAAAGAGGATCTTGTTGCCGTCCTTATATGGGAACGGATGCATCAGCACGGCGTGCACCACGCTGAAGATGGCGGTCGTGGCGCCGATGCCCAGGCCCAGCACGACGGTGACCGTGATCGTGAACGCGGGGGCCTTGCGGAGCTGGCGGAACACGTGGCGGAGATCGGCGAGCATGGGGTGATTTTATTCCGCCCGCAGCGCGACCATGGGATCGACGCGGGTGGCGCGGCGGGCGGGGATGAGGATGGCGAGGAGGGAAACGCCGATGATCAGCAGCGAGACCGCGGTGTAGGTCAGGGGATCGCGCGGGTTGGTCTCGAACAGGAAGTTGGTGAGGCCGGTGTTTGCGACCGTGGCGATGATCAGGGCGAGCGTCACGCCGAGGCCGAGCCCGACGCCGAGTTGCCAGACCCCCTGGCGCAGCACCATGCGCAGGATGCGCGGGGCGTCGGCCCCCAGCGCCATGCGTACGCCGAACTCCTGGCTGCGCTGATTGACGGAGAAGCTCATCACCCCGTAGAGGCCGACGGAGGCGAGCAGCACCGCGATGCCGCCGAAGACCGCGAACATCACCGCGACCAGGCGGTTTTGCGCGAGGAAGGTGTCGAAGGAGGACTGGGGCGTGCCGACGAAATACAGCGGCAGGTTGGGATCAACCTTGTTGATAATGTTCTGCAGGGCCGAGGCCAGGGCCTCGGGCCGCTGGCCGCCGCGCGGGCGGATGACGGCGGTGCCAAACTGTAGCGCCTGTGGCGTGGCGGCGGCGGGGCCGAAGGCGGTGTCGAAGTAGGGCACATAGAAGCCGGTGCCGTCGGTCTGGTTGTTGAAGGGGCCCGCCATGCGCACGGCGGAGACGACGCCGACGATCAGGCGCCAGGGACCCGGGCTGGTGCCATTCTGGTTGACGGTGCGGAAGCGGCGGCCGAGGGCGGAGGCGCCGCCGAAATTCTTCTTCGCGAAGGTCGCGTTCACCACCGCGACGGGTTGCTTCTGCTCCGCATCCTCGTCGGTGAGCGCGCGGCCCTCGAGGAGCTTCTGGCCGAGCACGGCGTGGTAGCCCGGGGTGATGTTCTCGAATTCCGAGACGGTGCGATCGCTGTCGACCTTGTATTCCTTGCCCTCGATCTCGACGGGGCCGTTCCCCGAAAAGACCATGCGGAAGCGGTTGGTCAGGGCGACGGCCTCGAACTGGGGCGCGGCGCGGAGCTCGCGGATCAGGCGCTCGTAGAAGAGCTGGCGTTTCTCGGCGGTCGGATAGTCACCCTCCATCAGGCCCATGCGGGCCCCGAGGATCCCCTTGGTATCGTAGCCATAGTTGATCGTCTGCTGCTTGATGATGGACTGGACCTGAAGAACGGCGCCGATCAGCAGGATGCTGGTGACGAGGATCTGGAAGACGACCAGGCCCTTGGTGATGACGCCGACGGCGCGGCCGGTGTTGCCACGGCCGCTTTCCTTCAAGGCCTCGATCGCGCTGGTGCGCGAGGAAAGCCAGGCCGGCACGAAGCCGGACACGACGGCGGAGAGCACGGTGGCGGCGACCACAACGCCGAGCACCTTCGCATCGATGTTGAAGGTCATCCAGGACGGGATCGGGTTGGCCGTGTGCACATAGACGTCGAGATAATCGGTGGTCCAGAAGGCGATGCCCACACCGATCACGGCGCCGATGGCGGCGACGAGCAGGCTTTCGGTCAGCATCTGGCGGATGAGCCGCACGCGCGTGGCGCCGAGCGAGGAGCGGATCGCGAGTTCCTTGGCGCGGAGGGTGGCGCGGGCGAACTGCATGTTCATCACGTTGACGCAGGCGATCAGCAGGACGCCGACGCAGAAGGCGAGCATGGTGTAGAGCAGGCCATTGAGCTGCCCGCCGGTGAAGGCGGCGATCAGCGGCCGCACATAACCCATCGTGAACTGTTTGTTCGTGTCCGGATAGGCCGCGGCGAAGCCCTTGCCGATGCTGGAGATCTCGGCGGCGGCCTGCTCCGGGGTGACCCCCGGCTTCAGCCGCGCGATGACGGAGATGAAGTTGATGCCGCGATCGTTGCGGGGCTTGACGGGGAACTCGGCATTGACGGGGATCCAGAGTTCCTCGTTGGCTGGAAACTGGAATTTTGGCGGCATGACGCCGACGATGGTCCCGGCGCGGCCGTTGACGCGCACGGCCTTGCCGATCACGCCGGGATCGCCGCCGAAATCGCGGCGCCAGAGCGCGTCGCTCAGGATCACGGCCTTGTCGGCGCCGGCGCGGTCCTCCTCTGGCAGGAAGTCGCGGCCGAGCACGGGGGAAACTCCGAGGGCGCGGAAGAAATCGTGGGTGATGTAGCCGCCGGTGAGGCGCTTGGGCTGGCCGTTGTACGTGAGGTTGACGGTCGAGCCGTTGAGGTAGCCGACCCAGTCCTCGAAGGATTTCTGCTGCACCTTGAGGTCGGCGAAGTCCGCCGTCGTCATGCGCGAGTTGAAGTTGTTCGGCTGAAAGTTCGTCGGGTCGGCCAGCTGCACGTCGACCAGGCGGTCGGCGTCGCGGAAATTGAAACCGCGCAGGAGCACGCCGTTGACCACGGCGTATTGGGTGGTGACGGCGCCGATGCCGACGGCGAGCACGAAGACGGCGAGGGCGCAGAAGCTCTTCTCTTTGATGAGCACGCGGAAGCCGAGGCGGAGGTCCTGGAGGAATGTTTCGATGATCATGGGGAGGGGGCGGAGTGAAAGTGAGAGTGAAAGTGGAAACCGGTTCGTTCTCTTTCTCGTAATCGTTATCGTTCTCTCGATTGTTTGGATTTTAAAGCGAGAGTGAGCGGCAGAAGGAGAGAACGATTAGGAGGATGGGAACGGGAACGATTATTGGAGGGGAGTGCGGAGGATGGTGACGGTGCGGGCGGTGACCGGGGCCGTGGCTTTTTCGTAGAGGGCCCAGCCGGAGTTGCTGATGAAGTCGAAGTGGCCGTTGATGACCTGACCGAGCGCGAGGTCGCTCATGGCCGGATGGTTCGCCGCGAGGATCTTCACGCCGGAGGGCATGCCGCCGGCGGCGAGGTCGATGCGGATGACACGCTGCGGGTTGAGCCCGTTCTGCACGGCGATCAGGCCGCCCGGTACGGCGGAGAGGCCATCGATGCCGAACAAGGTGGTATGGGCGGGGGCCGCCAGCAGGGTCGGGACGCGGGTGGCGAGGTCGACCCGCCACAGGCCGTTGGCGTAGTCGGCGACATAGAGCTGCCGGCCGTCGGCACTGAGGGCGAGGCCCTGCAGCGAAATGAACTCGTCGGTCTCGAGCCACTTTTCCAACGCCGCGGCGCCCGGGACCAGCCGCCAGATGATCGGTGCGGCGGAGTCGCTCACGTAGATGGCGCCGTCGGAACCGGCCACAAAGTCGCCGAGCACGTGCGCGCGGCGGTCGGGAGTGATGGGGCAAGTGCGGACGAGCCGACGGGTAGTGAGATCATAGGCGGCGAGGAAGGCGCGGCCTTTGTCGGCGTCGGTGTAGCCCTTCATCTCGGGCAGCGCGGACGAGCTGGCCCAGAGCGTGTTGCGGGCGGCGTCGATCTTCAGCGCGAAGACGCCGAACAGACCGTCGGCGTCGGTGGAGAATATTTTCATGACGGCGCTATCGCCGCCGGTGTCGCGATACCAGATGCACCGGTTGTGCACGTCGCTGAAGAAGGACTCGAGGGTGGCGGGGTGTACCGCCAGGCCCTCGATGATGCCGTCCATGCCCGTGATGGCCCAAGCGGTCTCGTCGCGGCCGGTGGCGGCCAGGTTGGCGGCGAAGGCGGAGACGAGATCCGCGAAACCAGGGCGGTCGCGGAGTGGGGCGTAGGCGTCGTCGCGTACGACTTCCAGGCTCAGGCCCATGGCGGCGAGATCGTGGAGCTGCTGCATGGCGTCGTCGAGGCGGCCGGCCTGGACATAAAAGCGGGCGAGATTAATGCGAACGCGCGGGTAGTCGGGGCGCAGGGCGCGGGCGGCCTCCAGCTTGGTGAGGACAGTGGCGGTGTCGCCGGCCTTGGCCGCGGCGGTCGCCTCCTGCATGAGCTGGCGGTGCGCAGGTTCGGCCCGCAGCGAGACGCAGAGAAAACAGAACACGGCGACCGCCAGGGTGAGCAGCCCGGTGCCGGCGAAGCGCACGCGGGGGGAGCCGCCGTCCGGGTGAGACGTAGAAATCAGCCAGTTATATTCGGTGCCGAGCATGTCAGATCGCTCCCTGATTGCACACGCGATGCCAAGCCCAACAACTGTTGCTAATAACAGAAAGCCAAGGAGAAACGTATATATAGAAGACCCCGTAAGCGGGCGGAAAGTCTGAAAATGAAATTCCGTCGTCCCGATTGTGGGATGCTTTTATGCCGGGCGGGTGGCGCAAAAAAGACGGGATCAACGATCCCGCCCTGCTGCCGGCCAATCAAGCGTGGCTCACTTCTCCTTGATGGAGATGCTACCGTTGACGGTCTCGAGTTCGATTTCGGGACCGCCAGTGCCGATCTGACCCGCGAAGGAGCGGCGGCCGACCTTGCCGAGCTTCACCGGTTGGTCGACGCTGATGCGACCGTTGACAGTGTCGGCATCGATGCGGGCGCCGGCGTCCTTGGGCAGGGTGACGGAGACCGCGCCGTTGACGGAATCCAGTTTCACTTTCGTCACGCCTTCCAAGGTGGCGAATTCCGCATGCAGGCTGCCGTTGATGGAATCGAGACGCGCGTTGGCGGCGAGGCCGGTGGCGGTGATGCTGCCGTTTACGACATCTAGATTCACGGAGCCGCGCACGCCGGTGACGGTGATCGCGGAGTTGACGCTATCGATCTTCTCCAGGCGGGCGCCCGCCGGGACCATGAGTTTGTAGCGGACCGAGGCGTTGACGTTGCCAAACAAGCCGGTCTTCGCATACTTGGTCTTGAGCCGGAGCTTGGCGGGGGAAGAATCGATCTCGAGCGTGATCTTGGCCAGGTCGGCGTCCGTCCGGCCCTTTTTCTCGGCTTCGAGGGAAACCTCGGCCTTGTCCCAAGCGACGATGGCGATGTCGCCGTTGATATTTTCCAGGTGCACGGTGCCGTCAGCGTTCAGCGGGTAGGTCTGCTTGAACGACTCGGTGACAGACGCGCGGGCGGCGGCCACGAGGACGAGGCCGGTGAGAACGAGAGTGGGGAGGCGGAGTTCCTTGAGGGTCATGGGAGGTGAATGTGGGTTGGGCAGGAAATCTTACGGGGACGAGCGGGGAATTACTCCGAGCGCAGGGCTTTGAGCGGGCTCACGCGGGTGGCCTTCCGGGCCGGGACATAGCAGGCGGCCATGGCGGTCAGGAAGAGGGCGAGCGGGGCGAGCGTGAAGGTCAGCGGGTCCATCGGGCTGACCTCGTAGAGCATGCCGGCGCAGAGCCGGCCAAGGCCGAAGGCGAGGAGCAGGCCGAGCGCGCCACCGGAGACCGTCATGACCAGTCCCTCGCGCATGATCATGCGCTGGACGGTGCGGGGCTCGGCGCCGAGGGCCATGCGGATGCCGATCTCGCGGGTGCGGCGGGAGACCGAGTAGGCCTTGACGCCGTAGAGGCCGACGACCGCGAGCAGCAGGGCGAGGCCGCCGAAGATGGAGAAGAGCAACGCACCAATGCGCGTGATCCAGAGGTCGGCCGAGGCGTCGAGATGCTGGCGGAAGGTACGGACCTTGAACACCGGCACCCCCGGGGCGGCGTCACGCGTCTCCCGGCGGACGGCGTCGATAAGTGCGAGGGCGGACTCGGGCGAGTTGACCACCGGGCGGACGTGGAACTGGACCATGCTCTGGTAACCCTGGGCGAAGGGCACGTAGATCGCCTTTTCGTCGGCCTTCTTGGCGAAGAGGTTGGTGCGGATGGAGGGCACGATGCCGACGATCTCGATGCTGCCGTTCTCGTCCTTGCGGGCGGCGACATTGTCGCTCGTGCCGACGGCGCCGCCGCCGGATGCGCCGCCAGGAGCGCGGGCTGCGTCGACGTTGGCATATTGGATGTGCTGGCCGAGGGCGTCACCGTCGGGCCAGAGGCGCTTGGCCAGACCCTCGTCGATGATCGCGACGAGCGGCGCGCCCTTCTGCTCGCACTCGGCCTGGGTGAAGGCCCGGCCGCGGAGGATAGGCAGGCCGAGTGTCCGGAAATAGTCCGCGCCGATCGAGTTCCAGCGTGAATCGTAGGCCAGGCCCTCGGCGGCGCCGGCGGGCTTGGCGTCCTTCGCGGGGTGGAGCCCGGCGCGCTGGACCGGGCGGCCGATGCTGATGAAGCCGAAGGGCACGGTGGAGGCGATGCTGGCCGACTGCACGCCGGGGATGGCGGCGAGCTTGTCGCTGGCATTGCGGTAGAGCTGGGTGGCGCGAGTTTCGTCGTAGCCGCCGAGGGAGGCGTCCGCCTCGACGATCACGGTGTTCTCGGCCGCGAAGCCGAGGTCGGCGCCGCCGGCCTTGAGCGCGCCGCGGATAAAGAGACCGGCGCAGGTGAGCAGGGCGAGGGAGAGGGCGATCTGGGCGACGACCAGCGGATTGCGCGGCAGCCAGCGGCGGCGGTGCGGGACAGGGTCTTCGCCGGCCTGCTCCTTGAGGTCGGTCAGCACGTCGGTGCGCGAGAGCTTGAGTGCGGGCCCGAGGGCAAAGAACAGCGTGGCGAGCAGGGAGAACCCGAGCGTGGCGGCGATGATGGCGGCGGACGGGACGCTGGAATAGAAGATGGTCACGGGCATGAGCACGGTGAGCGAGCTCATGAGCAGGTCGGAGGACCAGAGGGCGAGCACGAGGCCCACCGAGCCGCCGGCGCAGGCGAGGACGAGACCCTCGGTGAGCAGTTGACGGATGATGCGGCCGCGGCCACCGCCGAGGGCGAGGCGGATGGCGAACTCCTTGCGGCGGGCGGCGCCGCGGGCGAGGAGCATGTTCGCCAGGTTCAGGCTGGCGATGAGCAGGACGATGCCGCTCATGGCGAGCAGCAGACTGCCGACTATGGCGAGTTCGCCCTCCTGTGACGGACCGTCGCTGGTGCTGAGGCGGGGCAGCGGGGCGGCCAGGAAGGTCTGGTCCTTCTGCTCGACGGGCCAGGTCTTTTCGAGGTTGGTCGCGTAGGTTTTCAGGGCGGCGTTGGCCGCGGTCAACGAGACGCCCGGGGCCAGCCGGCCGACGAGGAAGACGTTGTAGGCGTCGCGATTTTCGAGCGTGCGGCGGTTCTCCGCCTGGAAGTCGTTGCTGAGGACGTCATAGAGCCCCAGTGGGAAATACAACTCGGGACCGAAGATCATCATCGTACCCGTGAAGTTCTCCGGCGTAATGCCGACCACGGTGTAATTGCGCTCGTTGACGCGAAGGGTGGAGCCGATGAAGTTGGGGTTGAAGCCGGTCTTCTTCCAGTAAAGGTGGCTGGCGATGACGACCGGCGCGGCGCTGCCGGGAGCTTCCTCGGCCGGGGTGAAGGCGCGGCCGCGGATCAGCTTCACGCCCAGTACCTCGAAATAGTTGGCCGTGACGATGCTGACAAAGCTGCGTCGGGCGTCGGCGCCGTCGCCGATGCCGACCATGGCGAGGTTATGGGCAAGCACACCGGAGAAGATCGCGGTCTGCTGGCGGAGCTCCTGGTAGGCGGGATAGGAGAAAAGGCGGTATTTTTTCGGGTTCTTGGTGTCCTGCGTGTAAAGCTGCTGGATCTGCTCAGCCTGCGCAAAGGGTCGGGGGCTAAAGGTGAACGCGTGGACAACGCTGAAGATGCCGGTGTTCACCCCGATGCCGAGGGCGAGCACGACGATGGCCGTGAGGGTGAAGCCGGGGGTCTTGGCGAGGAGGCGGAGCGAGAATTTCAGGTCCTGCAGGAGGGTGTTCATGGGGAAGGCGGTGGTGCTTACGGGGAGAACACGTCTCGCCGCGCACAGTTACAGGAAAAAACTTATTCGGCGCGTAGGGCCTCGGGCGGGTCCGTGGGGGCGATACCGTAAAGGAGCCGGCCCAGCACCGAATTGAAGCCGAGGTAGCCGGCGAGCCCTGTCGATGTTGGCAAGCCTACTATGGCGTGTTTTCAAACCATGATTAAGCCAATCCGGCCACGGTGGGCCGCCTGCTTGCAGTCGCAATTCGGGCGCGAGCAAGCTCGCTGGCCCACGAAAAGCCAGGTTTGAAAACACTCCCTTGGGCTTATCAGGGGCGGGAGATCGGAACAGGCGCGCCCCACGAAGGGATCCAAAGCGAAGCCGCCACGCTGGAGGCGTGGCGGCGAAGGGAAGGTTTTAGTGGGCGGAGCCGGCTTCGACCTGCTCGTCGACCACGCGGCCATCGAACACGTGGATGGTGCGCTCGGCGTGGCGCGCGAAGCGCGTGTCGTGCGTGACCATGACGATGGTGGAGCCGGCGCGGTGGAGCGAGTGGAGCAGCTCCATCACGGCGTCGCCGTTCTTCGAATCGAGGTTACCCGTGGGCTCGTCGGCGAGCAGGACGGCCGGGGAGCCGGCGAGAGCGCGGGCGACCGCGACGCGCTGCTGTTGACCGCCGGAGAGCTGGGACGGGAGGTGCTTGGCGCGGTGGCCCATACCGACCTTCTCGAGGGCCTCGGTCACGCGCTGCTTGCGCTCGTTGGCGGGCATGCCGCGATAAGTGAGGGGCAGCTCGACGTTCTCATAGACCGTGAGATCGCCGATGAGATTGAAGGACTGGAAAATGAATCCGATCTCGCGGTTGCGGATGCGGGCGCGCTCGGGGAGCGTCAGGCCCTGCACGGGGCGGCCGTTGAGGACGTAGGTGCCGTCGGTCGGCGTGTCGAGCAGGCCGAGGATGGAGAGAAGGGTGGACTTGCCGCAGCCGGACGGGCCGGCGATGGAGACATACTCGCCCTTGCGGATGTCCATGTGGATGCCGGAGAGGGCGTGCGTCTCGACCTCATCGGTGAGGAAGACCTTGGTCACGCCGTCGAGTTTGATCAGGGAGGGATTATCGGTGGACATGGGAGGGTGGGCAG
>Ga0163152_10000094_pt1 | contig 138976 bp, 116 predicted proteins | sample OliLakLV19MP8IB2_FD_148635 | JGI IMG/M metagenome (GOLD analysis project Ga0163152, IMG submission 148635) | Freshwater microbial mat bacterial communities from Lake Vanda, McMurdo Dry Valleys, Antarctica - Oligotrophic Lake LV.19.MP8.IB-2 | ecosystem: Environmental > Aquatic > Freshwater >... | reverse complement strand
CTTGTCCATGTGCTTGTAAGGATCAGGCTCCTACACGGCGAGAGCTTCGAGCGATTTGTGCCACCGGCCTCGGCGATCTTGCGCGCCTGCTTGATGGCGCTTTCCAATGTGCGGCGGAGTGGTGAAGGGAGCGTGCTCATGGTGGAAAGGTTAGAAGTCAGAGAAGAGGGATCAGGCGGCCGATGAGCCATACGTGGGCTTCGGCGGGACGGTATTGGATGCCGGGGCGGAGCAGCGGCGGGGTGTCGGAGAGAAAGCCGGCGTGGTTCATTTTGGCGGCGAGATTGAGCGCGAACTCGGCGGATGACACCGGATGGTTCTCGGCCGCCATGTAGTGGTGAAACGCGGCGACCACAGCGGGCGCATCGAGCACGCCCGCCTGATGGGCCTGCCAGAGATCGAAGAGATTGCGGCCCTTGCGGCGTTGATAGAGGGCGCGGAGTTTGGTGCCGAGGAGCTCGGTGGTGGCGTAGATGGGCAGAGTGGCTTCACCCGAGAACCAGCGTGAATCCACGGCGAACGCGGTTTGCTGGATGGGCAGCAGGCAGAGATGCTCGCGGGTGTTGATTTCGATTTTTAAGCGGAGCCGGATGACAGGTGGCAGCTCAGATTCAAACCGGTAGGTGAGCGTGGCACCACGGGGGCCGAGGTCGCTCTTGGGTTCGCCGAGCCAGGGATTCAAGCGCGACCGGAGAAGATCCAAGGTGCTACCGATGGGTTCCTCACGGAGTTGGACGAAGTCCAGATCTTCGGAATAGCGGGCGGCGGGCTGGAGCACGATCTTGTGCAGGGCGGTGCCACCTCGGAAGAGCAGGCGTTCCCGCAGGACGGGATCGGCATAGATGTCCACCAATGCGCGGGAAAGAACGAGATCCTGCTCGACCTGGGCGGGCGAGATCCACGGGCAGTGTTGCGACCACTCGGTGAGGAAGGCGGGCGAGATCACAGATCCGCCTCCGGTTGGGTGTTTTCCAGAATCCGCCAGCGATTTCCGGTGATGGGGCCAACGCGCGGAGCGCCGGGGTCGAGAGCGGCCCTGGGCAAAGGTTTTGAAACAGGCAGGGCGGCGTGCATGGCAGCGGGGAGAGCGGTTTGCCCAAGGTGATCGAGCAACCAGCCGAGGCGCTGGACATGAGAGGTTTCGGATTCCGCAGTGGAGGCGGCGGCGAGTTTGGCGGGGTCGATGGCTTCCGCGAGTTCGGTGAGGATGGTCAGGACGGCGTCGAGCCCGCCGATGTGACGGGCGTAGCGCACCAGATCAAGCGCAGTAGCCTCCGGGGTGGAAACGGGGAGCATTCCGGAATGGCCCTTCCGCGACTGGAGCGGGGTGGCGGCAAAGTCCTTTTTCTTGAAAAAGCGGATAGATAGGCCAGAGACTTCGATGGGGCGCTCCTGTCTCGGGACCACGATCTGAAGTTGCTGGACCTGCTGGTGGGCGGCCCCGTGCATGGCGGCGGCGCTGAGCAGGCCGATGTAATAGGGCTGTCCCAGCGAGCGCATCAGATCCTCGATGAACCAGTCCGAAGGTGGGATTCCCTGCGCGGTGTATTCGATGGGGACGATGGCGTGAAAACCTTTGCGGAGGCGTTTCACCCGTCCCTTGGAGGCGAGGCGATTCAGGGCCTTGCTGACGGCGGCGGAAGAAACGGGCAATGCGACCGCAACCTTCGAACGCTCGAAGCCGTAAAGGCCACGCCGCTGGAAGTCATCGAGGAGGTCGGAAACCCGTTTATCGTCGTTCATTGCGTGCTGAAGTATGCAGAAAAGGACTCTTTGTGTCTATATTAGGATTCCCCAGCACATTCTGCAGGATTCGCTAAGAGCCGCTGGGAGAGCCATGAAGGATTTGCGAGGGGTGTGGGGAGCAAGTTTTCAAAGGATGACCGGGCCATCCTTGAGCTGCTTCTCCACCTGCGCGCGCACTCCGGCGATCCATGCTTCGAGGTCGGCGGTGTCCTTATCGGCGGTGTCCTTAATGGTGGCGCTCGGCAGGTGAATCTTGACGGCCTTGGGCTCAAGCAACTGGCTGGCTTCGTCCAAGGCGCGGGCGAAACGCTGGGGCACGGCATCGAGCAGATTGCGCCGGTCGGTGAGGGTCTTGAGGCGGAGGGCAGCGAGGATTTCGTCGTCTGTGCCAAAGGTCTCCGTAGCGGGAGGTGCGAGCTGGCAATTGGCCGTGACCGCGGTCTGCTGCTCCGCGCCCAGGCGGCTCCACATCGCAGAGGCCGCGAGTAGCTCCTGCCCGGAGGCGAAGGCCGTGCTGAGGTTGGCCCTGAAGTTTTCCAAGGGTGAGGCGCAGCGCCGTGGTGAGCTGCTTGGTGAGTTCCGGCACGGGATCGGGATCGCCCAAGAGACTGCGCCCAGCCGTGATGGCAGTGAGGGAGACGCCGCAGGCTTCCGCTTCCGGCAGGCCAGTAGCAAAACGGTGGAAATCAGCGAGACGCTCCCATGCGGGCCAGCGCGTGGCGATGGTATCCGCGCTTTTCCTCCACGCTGCGAGACAAGCGGTGAGGGCATCCTTCTGCTCGTGAATCTTGAGCAACTGGGCGTTGCCGCTGAGCATCTGGAGGTTGCGAACTTCTCCGGTGTCTGGTTGTTCCGGCCGCGGGGCCTCGCCACCGGCGGAGTCCGCGAGGGCGAGCAGGGCTTTTAAGAACAGGGCGGCGGCATCGAATTCCTTGCCGTTTTGAGTAGTGGCGCCGGTTTTCTGAAACAGCGCCTTGAGGTCGAGACGCTGCTGCACATTGAGCGGCGGCACATCTACGTAGAAGCTGGCAACGCCGATCTGGTTCTGCGGCAGGGTTTGGGCCTGCACAGGCTGGCCGTTGAGAGTGGCGCGGAGATTTCCGGCCACGACCATGACAAACAGCGCGCCATCAATGGCATCCTGCGGCCAGCCGAAAGGGGCCGACTTGAAGGCTTCGCGGATGTCCTTCCCTTTCTTGCCCGCGCCGATCAGCTCCAGCACGCGGCGGCAGACAGGGTGCTTGGTGACATCGCCGGGGTAGCTGATTTGGGCAAGAGCCCCGACATCGCCACCGCGGGCGCGAGAGACGACCTGGCCCCAGTTGGCATGATCGGCCTCGGAGAACTGCGCGAAGAGCCGCTCCAGCGCACTGTTGGCAGAGTCTTGGACTTTGTCGGCGAGTTCACTGCCGCTGGCTTCCTGGCCGCCGCCGAGGAAGACCTTCGCGCTGCCGATGATCTGGCCAAGCAGTTCCTTGATGCGGTGCGTGGCGACTTCGAGATGGGTCTCGACGGCTTTGCTGGCCTCGATGGCCTCGGGAGTCGCGACGGCGCTATGCGCATCGAGCGTTTTCTTGGCGGCGATCTGGGAGGCAATGGCTTGCCGGAGCTCCTCGTGGTGGAGGCGGGCCAGATAGCCGAACAGCAGCGGGCTATTCACCCCGGCGGCGCGGGAATCGTTGAGAACGGATTTCTCATCCTCATTCCAACCATCGCGGACCCACAGTGTCACCTCGTCGGCGGCAGATTGCGGGCGGCTCGCCGGAATTGATCAGGTCGGTGGAAATCTGGTCGTAGATGAAATCCGCCGGCACGACAGTTCCCACCGCAGCGGCGGCGGTCTGGCGGGTGGCCTCAAAGACGATCAGCAACTGTGAACGGAGCTGGGCCTTGGTGCCGGAGTGGTCGGTGTTGCGAAGGACTTTTTCCCAGAACCGGCGGCGGGTCGGCAGGAGCGGCCGTACGGGATTTCGAAGAACGACACCGACCAGGCGGCTCTAGCTCCACGCCACCACCACCACCCCAGCGCCGAAAAAAGCGAACATCGGCTCGGCCAACACCACGAACCTACTTCTGACGAACACGACGCTTTTTGGCCGAAGGAAAGAGCCATGTACGGACATGGTCAGTCACGTGCCGCAACGCACTCTCAGCAACTCCCTGGCGGTAGACTGCACTCATGTCCGACGCCTGGGGCACGTGGCCCATGATCGAGTCTACGGCGACTTGGTTCCCAGTCTCCGCACCAATCGTCTCGAACGATCTTCGCAATCCGTAGAAGCCGAGCCCGCGGAGATTGATCCCCTTGAGATTCATGATGCGTCTCAACTTGGTGGCGATGGCATCATGCTCGACCACGCCGGGCCGACCTTCGGCGTCAACCTTCGCGACACTCCGCACAAACGGCTGGCCCGTCCGCGTCACAAACAGCAAGCCCTCTGCTGCCGGCTGCCGCTTAATCGGTACAGACTCGCGACACTTCAACACGGCTTTGATTGCCGCCACGGTTTCGGGCCACAGTGGACACCGCCGCCCCACGCCCGTCTTGGGTCGTGGAAAATCAATCCATCCATGCTCGAGATCGATGGCGTTGGCTGGCAGTGCTGCAACATCCCGGTTGCCCATACCGCAGTTGATTCCAAGCAGGATCATCGCCCGCAAGTGCAACGGAGCCGCATCAAACAGCTGCCGTATCTCAGTGGACAGGAAGTGCTTCCTGCCCGATGCGGCTCTGCTCCGGCGTAGGACCCGCTGTTCGGGCCGCTTCAGTTCGCGTTCGAATCGGATCGGCCGGTCGATAAGCTCCTCTTCGTAGGCGAACTTGAAGATACTGCGAGTCACGCCAACACGACCGCTCAACGTCGTTGCGTTGACACCTCGCGACAAGGACTCGCGGAACTTCTTGATGTCGTCGTGAACGATCGATTCGACGAGCCGATCTTTGCGAAAAAAATTCACCAACCGTTCGCAATCCCGAAAATAATCGGCGAACGTTCGAGGAGCCAACGTACCGGCACCCCGGCGAGCCTCTGCTGAAGCCAAAAAGGCATTGGCGAGGTCTCCAACCGTGAGCCCCTCGCGTTTCTTCACCTCATCGATACGTCCGGAGTGCAAGGCCTCGCATTGCTCGTGATACCGCTTGAGCGCTGCATCCGGATCTCCGACGCTGCCGAAGTAGAAAAGGCGGCCGCGAATTTTCTTGCAGAACTGCCCGTTCCGGTGCGGCGTGAGCGGGAACGATGGATACGGCTTGCCCGGCACCGCTCGCTTCTTAGCTGCCGCTCTTGGCCGCTTGGGGGGTCTACCCCGGCGAGATTCGCGAGGCGATACTGCCCTGAGCGAGCCGCGAACGCCGGTGCGGGAAGCGTGCCCGTCCGCGTCAGTCAGAGATCCAAATCGATAGGAGGGCGGTCCAGCCACAAAACAGGTCCAGAAAAGAACTACGGTTGTCGTACCGGTTGTCGTCCGAATTCTCACCTGGACAGGCTATCATAAAAACACTATAAAACAAGCCTTCGGGCCCGTAGCTCAGCGGTTAGAGCAGGGGACTCATAATCCCTTGGTCGTGTGTTCGAATCACACCGGGCCTAGTTTTGTTCACTATTCTGATGCCCACGGGCCATCGCGTGCTTTTCGCGCCTGGATGGGGTATACTTCCGCCAGTTAGTCCTCTCGCCTCGCTTGGTTTGGCCATTGGATGACTGCCAGGTCCAATGGCTTTCAAGAGTGCTTCTTTCGCACTCGGCGCATCCGGTCCTGGGCTCAAAACCCTGAAAGACCGTATGACGTTCCCAGAATTGGGGCTCGCTGAGCCCATTGTCCGCGCCGTAACTGCCGAAGGCTACACGACCCCCACGCCCATCCAAGAGGCGGCCATTCCGTATGTGCTCGCCGGCCGCGACCTCATTGGCTGCGCCCAAACCGGCACCGGCAAGACCGCCGCCTTTGCCCTGCCCACCCTCCATCGTCTCACCGCTGCCGGCAACCCGTCCAAGGGGCGAGGCCGCCGCACGCGGGTGCTGGTGCTGTCGCCGACTCGTGAGCTCGCCGGCCAGATCCAAGAGAGCTTCATTGCGTATGGCAAGCACACCGCTCTTCGCGGCACGGTGATCTTCGGTGGCGTGAGCCAGCGGCCCCAGGTCCGCGACCTCGAGCATGGTGTCGATGTCGTCGTTGCCACTCCAGGGCGGCTCATGGATCTCATGGAGCAAGGGCATGTCGATCTGTCTCATGTCGAGATCTTCATCCTCGACGAGGCCGACCGGATGTTCGACATGGGTTTTCTCCCGGACGTCAAACGGATCATTGCCAAGCTTCCGCGGCAGCGGCAGACGCTCCTCTTCTCGGCCACGATGCCCGCGCCGATCGAGAAGCTGGCCAACGAGATCCTGACCAACCCAGCCCACGTCAAGATCGCGCCAGTGAGAGAGACGACCGACCTCATCCAGCAATCGGTCTGCTTCGTCGCGAAGGCGAACAAGCCGCGGCTGCTCGTCGACCTCATCGGCACGCAGGCCATCACGCGGGCGATCGTGTTCACCCGCACGAAGCACGGGGCCGACAAGGTGGCCAAGCAGCTCGAGCAGGCCGGCATTCGCGCCGAGGCGATGCACGGTAACAAGAGCCAGAATAACCGTCAGCGGACGCTCGCGACGTTCAAGTCGAAGCGGCCGCCGATTCTGGTGGCGACCGACCTGGCGGCCCGCGGCATCGACGTCGATGACATCTCGCACATCTTCAATTTTGACCTGCCCCACGAGCCCGAGACCTACGTCCACCGGATTGGTCGCACAGGCCGGGCCGGGGCCGCCGGTCAGGCCATAGCGTTCTGCGACCGCGAGGAGCGCAAGCACCTCACGGCGATCGAACGGCTCCTGCGGCAGCCGCTGAAGGTCGATGAGCATGCGTTTGCCGAAGCGGCTCCTCCTGCCGAGGCCACGCCATCGCGCGGACCGCGGGGCGGAGACGCTCCACGGCAGGGTCGCGGCCGATCTGCTGGCCAACCTGCGGGGCACGGCACGCCGCGTCCTTCTGGTGGACCCGCGAAGCGGCGGCGTTTTGGCAAGCGTCCCGGCGGCCAGAGGCCACATCGGGAAGCGTCCAGCTCGCGGACGTGAGGGAGGCCCGCGAGCCTCAGCCTGCTCACCAGCATCGACGCCCGTGGACATCGCCCTCCCGTGGCGAAATGCTCCGCAGCCCGGCCTCATGCCGTTCTTGGTGGGGCAGTTGGGATCGAGGTTCGTGGCGATGAGCTTGGCGCCGTAAAATGCGCCTGTCCCACCATGTGCCCCCCAAGCGATTTGGATTTGTAAAATGAGATGAATGTCCCCGAAGGCTCGCCCGTGGAAATGACCAATCGAATCACCATTCACCCGCAGCAATGCGGTGGCCGTCCTTGCGTGCGAGGCATGCGGATCCGTGTGAGTGACGTGCTCGACTTGCTGGCTGCGGGGTTGTCACCGACCGAGGTGGTATCCGAGTTGCCGGACCTGGAGCCAGACGACGTGACGGCCTGCCTGCGGTTTGCGAGCGCCCAGGCGTCGCAGCCGGGTGCGGCGGCATGACCGTCTGGCTTGACGCTCACCTATCCCCCGTCGCTCGCGGAGTGGTTGACTTCAACGTTTGCGGTAGCGTGTTTGCCGATACGTGATGTGGGGCTGCGGGATGCCCTCGACCCGAGCATCTTTGCGTCGGCGCGGGCAGCCGAGGCGACAGTACTGACCAAGGACGCCGACTTCGCGGAAATGGTTGGTCGGTGCGGCCCACCACCGCGAGTGCTCTGGCTACGGTGCGGCAACACATGCAACGCTGTGCTTCAAGATCTCCTCGCCCGGGAGTTGCCAGCGGCTTTGGCCCGACTTGCTGCAGGCGATGCGGTCATCGAGCTGGGCATGGCTTCCTGACCCCACACCGCACTCATACCACCCAGCGGGGGGATGAGCGAGCCCGTGCGGGTGGATGCAATGCTGGACAACGCCCTCCGTGGCGAAATGCCCAGCGTTCTGCGATCTGCTTTGGGCCCGTTACTCGCGGGTGCCGGCCATGCGCCGCCATTTGTCGAGGTCGGGCACAGTGTCGTCGGCGCGGTCACCGTGGGGAATCACTTCCAGGAGATCCACCTCGGGATGGGCGAGGACGGCGACCGAGTCGAGGATCATGTCGGGGCCGTAGGCATAGCGGGCCAGATCGGATTTCTTGGTCGAGCCGGTGAGCACCAGGATCGTCCGATATCCCATCTGCACGCCGCCCAGGATGTCGGTCTCCATCGTGTCGCCCACCATGATCGTCTCGCTGGTCGCCAGGCCGAGCTCCTTGCGGGCCGCCCGCATCATGATGGGGCTCGGCTTACCGATGCTCAGCGCCTTGGTCCCGGTCGCGGTTTCCAGATAGGCCACCGTCGCCCCGCAGCCCGGCCTCGTGCCGTTCTTGGTGGGGCAGTTGGGATCGAGGTTTGTGGCGATGAGCTTGGCACCGTCGAGGATCATCGTCACGGCCGTTTCGAGCATCTCGAGCGTGACCGCGCGACCTTCGCCCACCACGACGAAGTCGGGTGAGTGATCGACCACGGTGTAGCCATTGAAGTGGAGCGCGTTGAGGAGCCCTCCCTCGCCGATGACAAACGCCGTGCCTTCCGGCTTGTGCAGGGCGAGGTACCGCGCCGTCGCCATCGAGCAAGTGAAAATATGCTCTTCCTCGGCGGGAATCCCCATGCGGACGAGCTTCATGGCCACGTCTCGTTTGGTCCGCTGGCTGTTGTTCGTGAGGAACACAAACGGGATGCTTTCCCTGAGCAGCCGCCGAATGAACAGGTCGGCCCCAGGAATCAGTTCACCGCCGCGATGGACGACCCCGTCCATATCGATCAAATAGCCGCGCTTCATGGTATCTCCAGGTCTTGATGGCACCGGGAAAGAGCCCGGTGACTGAGGTGGGAATCAAGAACCATCACGGAGCCGACGCCTTCCCGCGAACGAGGAGACGCCGGATGTGAGTCCGCCTTTCACAAACAGTGCAAACCCCGTGCCGAGCCCTCAATGACCACTGATAGAGCACATTTCGCTGTTCACAGTTCTCGCTGGTGCACCAGCCGCAGGCGTCCTGCCCGTTTCCTGGGCAGAGCATCAGGGTCGGCCTGCTCAAGCAACAAGGCCCACGGACCGCTTGGTCCGTGGGCCTTTATGGCTGCGGGCCGATGAGGCCTGCTTCTTTAGCGACGACGACGCTTCAAGTAGACCGCGAGGCCGACGGCCCCGAAGCCGAGGAGGGCCATCGTGGAGGGCTCGGGGACCACACTCACCACCACATTATCGTACTGCGCTGTCTGAGTAGCGGCCGTACTGTAGCTCCACAATGCTCCGATATTCGTCATTGTAGACGCCGTGTAGGTGTTATCCGTAGCCGCGCCTACAGAGGTCAATGACCCAGTGAGTGGATCTGTAAAGGCCGAGTTTCCGTCGTCGCGACCGAACATCTCCCATCCATTCGTGCTCGGATTGTAGGTGACCTGAATGCTGTAGTAGTTTGCTCCGACATCAGCGACTGGCGCGGTTCCAGCGATGATATTCGTCACGTTCGAATTCAAGTCGAGACCACCCGTGTATCGCACGAGACGAATTGGGTCGGTGGTGGTGCTGTTCCCAATTGCCACGGCATACCCATTCCCAGCCATGAAGTCGCTATTCGTGCCAGCAAGAACGAACGCAGCACCATAGCTACCAGTGTCGAATCCGCTGGGATCGGTCCGAATCTGCTGGATGTTGAATGACCAACTGATGAGTCCAGGATTCGAGCTCAACACCTGATTGAACGGCGACGAAAAGGTCGACGTCGGAACAGTCGTGTAGACCCGACCGTTTGCATTCGCCGCTCCAGACGCATCGTTCGTGAGCTGGAGAATGTTCGACACAATCGACGCGCCACCATCTCCGGCAGTGATCGTCGTCGTCCACCCGGCACCAAGCGATGCACGGTTGAAGTCGTCGGAATAGACGGTGGTGGCGCTCGCTGTCGGCGAAAGTGAATGGAGTACAGCAATCGCGACAGCCATGACGGCGTATTGCGCCGTGCGGGTCTTGAGCGAGCGAGTCATGCTTGAATCTCCGGGAGCGTGAGCTCAACGTGATCAGGTACGTGGAGTTTTGATTTTCCAGCCGTTCGCCATCCTGGCGAGCGAACTGAAGGCAGTGGACACGCCAACCCTGGCATCGACGCGAGCAATTTAGCTGCCGACTGTGAGCGTTTTCGTAGGAATGTATGAGAAGGTCGTGAGAGTTCCGCGAGGAACTCGAGAGCGAGCAACACACCGAATCCCAGGTGAGCTCAAACATGCACTTCCAATGCAAGTGGCGCGCCAAAACGCTGGGGAAAGTGCCCGTGACAGGCTTCGTCGTTCCCGTCCGAGAAAACCGATGAAGTGCGGCGAATCGTGTGAGTGAATCGTGAGCTTAAAAATCAGGGCTGCCGCTTTTTTCAACACAGCGGTGTCTCCCAGGCAGCAAAAGACCTCATGTTCAGGGGGTGTTTGATGAGCCCGCCCTCCTGCCGTTCCAAGAGAGGTCCGCGAGGGGCTGCCCGTGCCGTAGAGCCGGCCTTGCGGGCAAGCGAAGCCAGGATGGCGAAGCGTGGCACACTCCGAGTGAGCGGTGGCCATGCCCCTTGGAGCCGGGCTTTACCCGGCGACTGTAAGCCGACGCCGACGCCGGGACGGCGGCGGCGGCGCGAAAGTGGATGGCCACCGCGAACGTCCGGCGACATGACACGGGCAGCCCCGAGCCGCGGACGGCGTCGCTACTTGCGAACCAGGGCGTGAAACGCGTCGGTGAGCTGCTTCGTAATCGCTCCCGGCGTGCCCTCGCCCACCTTGCGGCCGTCGATCTCCACGACCGGGATCACTTCCGCCGCGGTGCCCGTGAGAAAACACTCCTCAGCCGTGTAGAGGTCGTGGCGGTCAAGCGTCTGCTCGCGGCAGTCGATGCCCGCTGCGGTCGCAAGCTCCATGACGGCGCCGCGGGTGATGCCTTCGAGGATGCCCGCATCCGGGGGAGGCGTCAGAAGTTTGCCAGCCCTGACAACAAAAACGTTGTCACCGGTGCATTCGGCGACTTCACCCTTATGGTTGAGCATGAGGGCCTCGACGCAGCCGGCTTGCAGCCCCTCGAGCTTGGCCATGATGTTGTTGAGATAATTGAGCGACTTGATCCGCGGCGAGAGCGCCGCCGAGTGCGTCCGCTGCGTGGCGGCCGTCACGATCCGCAGGCCCTTCTCATAAAACTCCCGCGGGTAGAGGCTGATCGTGTCGGCGATCACGATCACCTGCGGATGGCTCGTCTTGTTGGGATCGAGGCCGAGCGTGCCGGCGCCACGGGTAACGAGAAGGCGAACGTAGCCGTCTGAAAGACCGTTCGCCGCGAGCGTGTCAACGACGGCTTTTACGATCGTCTCTTTTGAAAGCGGGATTTCGAGGGCGATCGCGCGAGCACTGGCGTAGAGCCGGTTAATGTGCTCGGCCAACCGAAACACTTTCCCGGAGTAGCTCCGCAGGCCCTCAAAGACACCGTCACCGTAGAGGAGGCCGTGGTCAAACACACTGACCTTCGCCTCGTGCTCCGGCACGATGGAATCGTTCATGAAGATCATCCGCGGCATGGAATTCTCAGTGCGCTGTTTCGACGCGGCCGGCGGCCAGCCGTACGATCCGGTCGGCTCGCCTGGCGATCGAGGCGTCGTGGGTCACGAGCACTATAGAGAGGCCTGCCGAGCGGTTCAACGAGCAGAGCACGTCCAGGATTCCCGTACCACTTTCGGCATCGAGGTTGCCCGTGGGCTCATCGGCCAGAAGCAGGCGTGGACCGCCCACCAGCGCCCGGGCAATCGCCACCCGCTGCATCTCGCCGCCGGAAAGCTGCCGGGGCTTGTGGTGGAGCCTCCCGCCGAGGCCGAACCGCTCGAGCAATTCCGTCGCCCGCCGCCTGGCCTCCGCTCGAACCGAGAACCATGCAAAAATGCCGTGACGCACCATGAGGGGAGCGAGCACGTTCTCGAGGGCGGTCAGTTCAGGGAGCAGATGATACGCCTGAAAGACCATGCCGATGTCGGTGTTGCGAAGCCTGTCCCGCTCGGAGCCAGGCAGGCCGTCGATCCGCCGACCGGAGAGATGCACACTGCCGGAATCGGCCGCGTCGAGCAGGCCCATGAGATGCAGGAGCGTGCTTTTACCGGAGCCGCTCTGGCCAACCACCGCGACGAACTCACCCTCGGCGAGCTCGAAATCAACGCCTCGCAAAACCTCGAGGATGCGGTCACCCGACCGGTACCGCTTCGTAAGCCCCTCGACGGAGAGGAGTGGCGGAAGGGCGATCGGGGCGACAGCCTCCGCGGGCCTCTGGAGTGTGCTGCTACTCATGCCGGAGGGCCTCCACGGGGTGCAGTCGGGCGGCGCGGAGGGCAGGCAGCACGCTCGAGGCGACTGCAATGCCAACGGCACCCGCAACGATCCACGTCACCGTCACCGGATCGATGATCGTAGGGATCTTGAAAAAGTAATAGATGGAAGGATCGAAGACACGCTGACCGGTCAGCCACTCGACGCCCACGCGGATCGTGTTGATGTTCATCGCGATCGACAGGCCCAGCGCCAGCCCCACGCCGGCCCCGACAACGCCCAGAAAGAGACCGTAGCCCAAGAAGATCCCGGCAATCCCTGAGGCTCGTGCCCCCAGCGACTTGAGGATCCCTATATCGCGGGTCTTTTCGACGACGATCATGAAGAAGATCGCCAGAATCCCGAATCCCGCCACCGCGATGATCATGAACAACAGGATATTGAGGACGGCCATTTCCATGTCGACGGCGGCCAAGAGCGGCCCCTGCTTATCGCGCCACGAGGACACGGCATAGAGATCGGCCGGGAACGCTCGACGAAGCCGGTCGCGAACTTCATCCAGATTCGCTCCGTCGCGAAGCTTGATCTGGATCGAGTTGACGCTCACCAAGCCCGACTGCGGGTCGATCATCCCCCGCATCCGCTGGAGCGCCGCGATCGGCACGAACACAAAGTTGGAGTCGTACTCGCTCATCTTGCTTTCGTAGAAGTCGACGATTGTGAACGTGTCGCTGACTGCTTTTGGGGGTGTGCCCGCCGTCGGGAACGTGATCTTCACGTCGTCACCGGGCAGCGTCAGAAACCGGTCGATTCCCGCCGAATCCCGAAAGCTCGCCAGGCCAATGCCTGGCACGATGCCTGTGAACTGTTCTTTCGCTGGGTCCATGCGTGTGCCCTGCTCTGGCCGCGCGACATCGAACGGGTTCTTCGTGCCCGACGTCTGCTCGGAGGCGACGTCGGTGGCCGTTGTCCCCTCTCCCTCTGGGAGAGGCGAAGCAGGGGCTCCCGTCGCGGATAGCACCGCATCGACCTGCTGGTCCACGGGCCGCACAGGATTGCCAGGCCCCTCCGCAGCATTGACGGCAGTGGCATCGGCGGCAGCCTGGTCGGCGTCGAGCTTCTCACGCCAGAGCCGCTCTCGCTCCACCCGCATGCGGCGGTGCGGCCAGCCTGCCCCCTCGAGCGCTGGCCTGGTCGGATCGCCAATGCCAGCCTGGCTATCCACGGTGTCATAGCCACCGTCGCGAAGATCGAAGGAAAGCTGTTCTCGGTTGCCGGGGTGCTGGAGGTACCGTCCGAAATCGCTCACGCGCGCGTGAGTCGTCTCGTCGATCCCGATGAGCATTACCTGCCGCGTGATCCACTGCCCGCGAATCTGAAAGTTGAGCATCGCCGGCACGGCCACCGTGGGCGTCATTCCCTCGATGTCATCACCGCCGGCCCGACGGATCTCGTCCATGTGCCACTGCGGATCTTGAAACCCCGAGAGCGAATGACTTTCGAAGACGAGGTCCGAAAGGATGCCGTGAATCCGCGTCTGCATCTCGTGCGAGAAGCCAGCCATCACGGCATTGACGACGATCATCGTCGCCACGCCGAGCATCACGCTGACGACACTCGCCAGGGCAATCCACCGCGTTCGGAGGTACCGCCAACACAGAAGAAGCTTGTACATAATTCAGGCCAAAGGGCTTTCCGAGGGGGCGGGAGCGTAGCAGCCGCCCCGCCCGACGCAAACCCTGAAATACACCCCGAGCTTGCCCATTCGCCCAGGTTGCCGCGACGAGAACTACGAAGAGCACCAATGCTGCACGACCTCATCCACGGGAGCTGGCATTGTGCGGCTATCGCAGCGGAAGATGAATGAGGCGGTTGAGGAACTCGTCCGCGCTGAAACACAAGAGGCAGAGCTCAGCATCGTCGATCAAGCGGCCAATCGGGGTGCCCTGGGCTGCGAAGAGCAATCCGGCGAAAGGATCGCCTCGCTGCTGCCATCTCGCGGCAATGCCCAAGAAATCGATATCCTGGGTGAAGAGCACACGGTTGAGGGCCGTCGCTCGCGTCAGCAGGTCCTCGTCGGACATTCGGCCTGCCGCGTCGTCCTGCGCTGTCAGGACGTCGATGCCCTTCCGCCGAAGCCCTTCGGTGACGCTCGCCGGCACATGCACATCCATGGAGATGGCAAGCGGCATCAGGCGGCTCACGGCTGGTGGCCCTGAGCGTTCCTGCGTCGCTGCAGAAGCTCATCCCGGGACAGGGACTGCTGGCCGCTGGCCTGGCTCGCTCGCGACCTTCCCGCTTCGATCTCAGCCACCATGCGGTCGTGGTGGTCGTGGAAGTAGGCCAACGCCGCATAGACCTCGGCTGGCCGCAGGTCGGGATGTTGACGGAGGATCTCCTCCGCCGACCAGCCATAGAAATACTGCTCGGCGGCGAGATGGTCGACGGTGTACCGCGTGCCGCTGATGGAGGCCTTCCCGTCCGCCGCAACGGTGACATGAGGATAGGTTTCAGCGGTTGCCATCGTGTTGCTCCCGTCACATTCCTTTCACGCCCAACCTCTATGTTCTACCTTCTCGACTCCGCCAGCACCGAGGGCTTGGCTGCCCTGCGCCTCCGAAGGGCGGGAGCGTAGCAGCCTCCCCTCACACCGCAAACCCCGAAATACACCCCGAGCTTGCCCATTCGCCCAGGTTGCCGCGACGACGCCCTTCCCGACCGGGAGGCCGGGGGCGCGACGAACGAACTGGCACGCCGCCGGTTACGTACTCAGGGAAGTTTCGGTTCCCATACTCGCCAAGGAGGGCTTCATCATGGATCCGCATTTCAACGAATATCTCGCAGCCGTCGCCGGTATGCATGACGTCTACGGCGAGCTCCCCTGCGATGGGGCCACCGAGTTTCACGTCGAGTCGCTCGCCGCCGAGACGGTCGGTGAGGAAGCCGTGGCCGCGTGAAGCCGTCACTCCGCCCGCGGGCGGAGGAGCGGAAATAGAATGACGTCGCGGATGCTTGCGGCACCGGTGAGGAACATCACCAGGCGGTCGATGCCGATACCAAGCCCCCCGGCCGGCGGCATTCCGTACCGCAGCGAACGGATAAAATCGGTATCCATGCGAGCCATCGACTCGTCGGCCGCCATACCGGCGAGCTGCGTGCGGAAGAGCTCTTCCTGAAGATCTGGGTCGTTGAGCTCGGTGTAGGCGTTGGCCAGCTCCATGCCGGCGACATACATCTCAAAACGCTCGGCGATGTGGGGCGCACCGGCCTTCCGCTTGGTCAGTGGACAGATGGCGGCGGGGTAGTCGATCACGAACACCGGCCCCGAAAGGGTCTCCTCAACCTTCGCTTCAAAAAGGTCGCTCTTGATGACGTCGGGATGGCGGCCAGCGGTATCAATGCCCGCAGCGGTCGCCGTCGCGGCCACGCTCGCTGGGTCCGTCGGATCGCACCCGGTGACCTCGCGAAGAAGATCGTCGTACTTCGCCCGTCGGAATGGCGGCGTGATATCGACCGTATGCCCCATCCATTCAAAGCTCGTGGGCGTGTCGGCGGCCTTTGCCGCCTCGAGGATGATCGCCTCAGTGAGGTCCATCATCGCGGCGTAGTCGCCGTAGGCCTCGTAGGCCTCGAGCATCGTGAATTCGGGATTGTGCCTGACACTGACACCCTCGTTTCGGTACACACGGCCGAGCTCAAAGACACGCTCAAAGCCGCCGACCAAGAGCCGCTTGAGATGGAGCTCGAGTGCGATCCGCAGCACGAGCGGCATGTCGAGCGCATTGTGATGCGTCTTGAACGGGCGGGCCGCGGCGCCGCCGGCGCTTTCCTGGAGTGTCGGCCCTTCGACTTCGAGATAGCTCCGCGCGGCAAGCACCCGCCGCACTGCCTCGATGATCTTGCTTCGCTTCACGAACCGCTCGCGGACCCCGTCGCCGTGGATCAGATCGACATACCGCCACCGCTGGCGAAGTTCCGGATCAACCAGGCCATGAAACTTGTCGGGTGGCGTTTCGATGCTCTTGGTGAGGAACGTGATGCCCGAGGCAAAGATGGTCATCTCGCCGGTCTTCGACCAGCCGAGCCGGCCGTCGATTCCGACGATGTCGCCCAGGTCGAGGCAGCCGACGACATTCCAGCCGTCGGGGCCCACCTGTTTCTTGCCGAGCATGATCTGGATACGACCCGCGCGGTCGGCAAGCGAGAGGAACACGAGGCTGCCGGCGTTTCGCTGGAGCATGATCCGGCCAGCCACGCGGACGCTCGGGCCGTCCGCGGCCTCCTTCGCCAGCGCGTCACCCGTCGCGCGCACCGAGGCGATCGCCTGCACGTCGTCAAACCGCCCGCCCCAGGGATCGATTCCTGCGGCGGCGAGCTTCGCGAGCTTGTCGCGGCGAGCCTGCTCGAGCTGGGCCGCGGTGCCATGCGACGTTTCGGGGGTTGGTGGCGCGGGGGCGGGTTTGAGTTCGTCCATCATTCGATCCAAGGGGCAACTTGAACAGGAGACCCGAGATTGTCAGGTCTCGTGGCTCATCCGTGAAGGGCGGCCGTTTTCGTCACCGCGTGGTGGCGAGAAGCCGCCGTTCTCGTTCAAGGCAGGCGGTCGGCGTGTTGCGATCGACCGTGCTCTGGACAGCGGCCCAGCCCATCGTCCTCTGGAGAGCAAGCCATCGGTCCAGCGGCCGCCAGGCGGCTTCGCGGCGGGCTTCTTCAGCGGCGAGCAGCGCCTGGCCCGCCGCTTCACCGTGCTGTGCGTCCGCAGGTTGATTCATGACCTTCACTCTCGGCCACGGATGGCCCGCTCAAGCGTCTCGATCCTGGCTGCTCGGCGACGGGCCGCCACTCGGCCTCTGTGCGACCCCAGGCTGCGTCGAGCTCTGTCAGCGCGGCCTCGCACCGGCAGAGATTGGCAGGCTCATCGGAATCCAGAGATCGACGTCGTAGGTGAGCACCGGCTCGTGCCGCAGCAAAAAAATCATGCCACCGATCAGCAGGGCGTCCACGGCGTGGGTGGCGAAGGTTTGGAGGATATGATCGACGTCCATGGTTTCCAGTATCTCGCACCCTGACGGCCGCTCCAAGGCTGCGTGCCCGAGGACGCTCATCGTATGGCATCGCACACTGCCCTGATCGGCATCCTTACCGTTTCTGACCGCGCGAGCCGGGGTGAGTATGCCGACGAGGGCGGGCCGGCGATCCGCGACTATCTTGGCGCCGTGCTCGTGAGTCCCTGGGAATCTCGTGAACGGATCGTGCCCGATGATCTCGAGAGAATCGTGACGGCGATTCGGGAGCTCGCAGCTGCGGGCTGCTGCCTCATCGTCACGACCGGCGGCACCGGCCCCGCACCCCGCGACGTGACACCCGAGGCCACCGAGCAGGCCTGCACGAAGATGCTGCCCGGCTTCGGCGAGCGGATGCGGCAGGTGTCGCTTGCCTACGTGCCGACGGCGATCCTCTCGCGGCAGACGGCGGGAATCTGTGGCCTAACACTTGTGGTGAATCTTCCTGGGCGGCCCAAGAGCATCCGCGAGTGTCTTGATGCGGTGTTTCCGGCGATTCCCTACTGCGTGGATTTGATTCACACAGGCGTCGCCGACCCACCGCGGCTTGAGACCGACCCACAGCGGCTCGTCGCGTTTCGCCCGCAGGGTGCGTCGTGACCCGCGTCATCAGCCGAAACCGGGAGGCTCGGGGCTGCCCGTGTCATGGAGCCGGCGTTGTTTGCAAGCGAAGCCAGGATGGCGAAGCGCAGCACACTCCCGAGTGAGCGGTGGCCACGATGGCCACCGCGAACGTCCGGCGACATGGCACGGGCAGCCCCGAGCCGGCGAGTGTCAGGAGGCGAAGCAAACCGTCGCAATCACCCTATGAGTCGGGCGATCATGGGCGCGAAGTAGGTGAGAATCGCGTCGGCTCCGGCCCGCTTGATCACGAGCAGGCTTTCGAGAGCAGCCTGCTCGCCGTCGAGCCAGCCGTTCTCCGCGGCGGCGCGGATCATCGCGTACTCGCCGCTCACCTGATACGCAAACGTCGGCACGCCAAAAGCCATCTTCACGCGGTGGATCACGTCGAGGGCCGTGCCGGCAGGCTTTACCATGACCATGTCGGCCCCCTCGGCGAGATCAAAGGCCACCTCGCGGATCGCCTCAGCGGCATTGGCGGGGTCCATTTGATAGGTCTTCTTGTCGGCGATGCCGAGGGCCGCCGCCGTGCCGAGCGCCGCAGAGCTACCCACGGCGTCGCGGAACGGGCCGTAGAAGGCCGAAGCATATTTTGCGGCGTACGAAAGAATGCTCACGCCGTCGAGCCCCGCCTCGTCGAGTGACTCACGGATCGCGCCGATGCGGCCGTCCATCATGTCCGACGGGGCCACGACATGGCAGCCAGCCTCGGCGAGCACGACCGCCTGCCGGCAAAGCACCGCGACCGTCTCGTCGTTGACGATCTGTCCGTCGATCAGCAATCCGTCATGGCCGTGGGGCGTGTAGGGATCGAGAGCAACGTCGCAGATAATGCCCAGGGAATCGCCGCATTCTTTCCGCACGGCGCGGACAGTGCGGCAGGCGAGGTTGTCGGGATCAAGGGCGTGACGGGCGTCATCGCTCTTGAGTGACGGCTCAACCACCGGAAAAATTGCGATCGCCGGAATGCCGAGGGCAAGGGCGTCTGCGGCCGCCTTGACGATTCCGTCGATGGGCAGCCGTTCGACACCCGACATGCTCGACACGGGCAGGGCGGCCTCGTGGTCGTGAACAAAGAGCGGCCAGACCAAGTCAGCCGGCGATAGCACCGTCTCTGCAACCATGCGCCGCAGCCACGCATGCCGCCTGAGTCGGCGAAGACGGGTTGTCGGAAAGCTGCCCGGATGCCAGGGTGCGGTCATGATCGGTTGTCCACAGTGATGGCTGATGCAATCGCAAGCGCCGGCACACACTCGTCGCCAGTCTGCGTGGCAATCGCGCACGACTCGTCCGATTCCCACACGGCTACCCGTCGCGCCACGACCCCAAGACCATCCAGCACGTGGGGGGCGACGACTTCGAGCAGGTAGCGGGCCATGTTCTCGGCAGTCGGATTCCACGGCAACAAAAAATACTTGGTCGGCGTGGCGAGTTTGACCGCAGCAAGCGCCGTGACGTCCTCGGTCCAGAGAATGAAGGCATGGTCCCAGTGGTCGTCGAGCCAGCCGAGCAGCCGCCGCTTGATGAGGGCGAAGTCAACCACACGCCCCACCGCATCGACCTCCGTGCCGCCGCCGCTTGGCTCGACCTCGACATCCACCCGGTAATTGTGGCCGTGGAGGTAGGCGCAGCGGCCCTCGTGGCCCAGCAACCGGTGGCCGGCGCAGAACCGCAGGCTGCGGACGAGGGACAATCGGGTCATGAACGGCTCGGCCATGGGGCTCGGGAGCAAGCGGGCGCTCCGCTCAAAGGCGGTGAACAAATCATCATACCCACGAGCTATGCCGCGGTGCGGCATTCCCCGGATATCGGTATCATCCCCGGCATTGGAGCGACCGCGACGACCCCTTCGTGAACGAACGAGCCCACCCATGATTCTTGTGACCGGCGGCGCCGGATTTATCGGCAGTAACTTTGTCCTCGACTGGCTCGCGACCTGCGATGAGCCGATCGTGAACCTCGACAAGCTCACCTACGCCGGCAACCTCGCGAACCTCGAGAGCCTCGCGGGCGATCCCCGCCACATGTTTGTCCACGGCGACATCGCCGACCGTGACCTCGTGAAAAAGCTCCTGGCCGAGCATCGCATCCGGGCAATCGTCCACTTCGCGGCGGAGAGCCATGTCGATCGGTCGATCCACGGCCCAGAGGATTTTGTCGAGACAAATATCGTCGGCACGTTTCGGCTGCTGGAGGCCACGCGGGCCTACTGGGCTGCCCTGCCCCCGGCCGAGCGCGAGGCCTTTCGCTTTTTGCACGTCTCCACCGACGAGGTCTTTGGGACGCTTGCGCCGGATGAACCACCCTTCGACGAGCAGAGTCCCTATCAGCCCAACAGCCCCTACGCTGCAAGCAAGGCGTCGAGTGACCACCTCGTGCGTGGTCACCACCACACCTACGGCCTGCCCGTCGTCACCACAAACTGCTCCAACAACTACGGACCTTGGCAGTTCCCGGAAAAACTCATTCCGCTCTGCATCCACCGCGCGGTCACCGGTGAGCCCCTGCCGATCTACGGTGACGGTCGGCAGGTTCGCGACTGGCTCTATGTGGGCGACCACTGCACCGCCATCCGCCGGGTGCTCGAGGGAGGCCGCGTGGGCGAGGTGTATTGCGTCGGCGGGTCGAGCGAGATGGCCAACATCGACGTCGTGAATCTCCTCTGCACGATTCTCGATGAGGAACATCCACGGGCCGATGGAAAATCGTATGCAACCCAGATCACGTATGTGACCGATCGGCCGGGGCACGACCGCCGCTACGCGATCAACCATGGCAAGATCACCTCCGAGCTGGGCTGGCGGCCGAGCGAGTCGTTTGCATCGGGCCTGAGAAAGACGGTCCGCTGGTATCTGGACCACGGCGGCTGGGTGGCCGATGTGACGAGCGGCGCCTATCGCGACTGGGTCGGCCGGCACTACACGGCGACAAGCTAGGTCGCGCCGTTCCAAGGCCACCTCGGATACTCACCATGAAAATTCTCGTCACCGGTTCGTCAGGGCTCATCGGCAGCGAAGTGGCGACCCACTTCGACGCGCTCGGCTGGGAGGTTCACGGCGTTGACAATAACCAGCGGGCGGTCTTCTTTGGCGAGGCCGGCGACACGCGATGGAACCAGGCACGGCTGGCCGCGAGCCTGCGGAACTTCAAGCACCACGAGCTCGACATCCGCGACCGGGCAGGCGTCTTGGAGCTTGTTGCGCATGTGAAGCCCGCGGCCATCGTGCATACCGCGGCCCAGCCTTCCCATGACCGGGCGGCGGCCATTCCCTTCGATGACTTCGATACGAACGCCGTGGGGACGCTCAACCTCTTGGAGGCCGCCCGCCGGGCCTGCCCCGAGAGCCCGTTGGTCCACATGAGTACGAACAAGGTTTATGGCGACGCCCCCAACGAAATCCTGCTCGTCGAGCTTGCCACCCGCTGGGACTATGCCGATGCGTCGTACGCCAATGGCATCCCCGAGTCGTTTCGCATCGACCAGAGCAAGCACTCGCTTTTCGGTGCGTCAAAGGTGGCGGCCGACGTCATGGTGCAGGAGTACGGCCGCTATTTTGGGATGCCGACCTGCTGCCTCCGCGGCGGCTGCCTCACGGGCCCTGCCCACTCGGGCGTGGAACTGCACGGATTCCTGAGCTACCTCGTGAAGTGCAATCTCGAAGGCCGGCGGTACACCGTCTTTGGATACAAGGGCAAGCAGGTCCGCGACAACATCCACGCGGCCGACGTGGCGAAGTTCATCGCCCGCTTCATCGCCGCGCCGCGGCCGGCGGCCGTCTACAACATCGGCGGCGGCAAGGCGAACAGTTGCTCGATCCTCGAGGCCTTTGAGATGGTCGCGGACCGCACCGGCAGGGCGATGGAGTGGGTGTACGACGAGCAGGCCCGCGCCGGCGACCACATCTGCTACTACTCCGACCTGCGGCGGATGCAGGCCGACTACCCCGGATGGAAGCCGGAAGTCTCGCTCTCCGAGACGTTTGATCAGATTATCGACGCCCACCGGCAGCGGGCAATCGCCGCGCAAGCTTCACCATGAAGATTCTTGTTGCCGGTGGCTGTGGGTTTGTCGGAGCGACGCTTTGCCGGCGGTTGCTTTCCAGCCGCTCGGGCCTCACGATCACCGTTCTCGACAGCCTGCGCCGACGCGGTTCGGAAACGAACGTCGCTGATCTCGAAGCCCGAGGTGTCCGCGTCGTGCATGGCGATATCCGCATGGCTGCCGACATCGATTCGATCGGGCCCTTTGCGTGGGTGATCGATGCGGCAGCCGAGCCGAGCGTCCTGGCTGGCACGGCTGCCGGCGGCCACACCGACCGGCGGCAGCTCGTTGATCACAACCTCCTCGGCACCGTGAATCTGCTCGAAGCCGCTGCCCGCTGGCAGGCAGGCTTTCTATTGTTGAGCACGAGCCGTGTTTATTCGATCCCCGCGCTGGTTGATCTCCCGCTCGTTGAGCGGGATGGCCGCGGAGGAGCGCGGTCGTTCGCGATCGACGCGTCGCGACCATTGCCGGCGGGTAGCTCGATGGCAGGGATCAGCGAGGGGTTTTCAACCGCGGCACCAGTGTCGCTCTACGGCGCGACAAAACTCGCCTGCGAGACGCTCGCCCTCGAGTACGCCTATGCAGCGGGCACGCCCTTGGTGATTGACCGCTGCGGCGTCATGGCGGGCGGGGGGCAGTTTGGCCGAGCCGATCAGGGCATCTTCTCGTGGTGGATCCACCGGTGGCAGGCCCACACCTCCAAACCACTCTCCTATATAGGCTTCGGTGGCCGCGGGCTGCAGGTGCGCGACTGCCTCCATCCCGACGATCTCGCGGATCTTCTGCTGGTGCAGATGGCCGCAGCCCGGGGTGGCGAGCCACACGTGGTGAATGTTTCCGGCGGGTCGGCAAGCGCGACAAGCCTCGCCGAATTATCGGCCTGGTGCAGGACGCGGCTGGGTCCTCATGATGTGTCGCCAAGCCCAGAAACCCGTCCCTACGACCTGCCCTGGGTTGTGCTCGACCATACCAATGCCACCGCGCGGTATGGCTGGCGGCCGATCCGCTCAGCCGAGAGCATTTTCGAGGAGATCGCTGACCATGCCGAACGACACCCCGGCTGGCTCGACCGCTGCGGCGGCTGACGCCCCGGCGGCCGGCGCGACTGCGGCTGGCCCTGGGACACACGCCAGGCGTCCGCCTCTCCAAAGACTCTCGGTCGTCATCCCGGCCCGCGACGAAGAAGGCTGCATCGTCGCCACGGTCGAGCATCTCCATCTCGAGCTGCGGATTCAGGGCGTGCCGCACGAGATCGTCGTGGTGGACGATGGCTCAACCGACTCGACGTGGCGGCTCCTCGAAGAGACTGCCGCACGTATCCCCGAGCTCATCCCAGTGCAGAACCCAGGGCCCTACGGCTTTGGCCGCGCGATCCAGTGGGGACTCACCGCCGCGAGTGGCGACGCAATGGTCATCATGATGGCCGACGAGAGCGACGACTCCCGCGACGTCGTCCGCTATTGGCAGAAGCTCCAAGAAGGCTGGGACTGCGTGTTCGGCAGCCGCTTCTTGAAAGGAGGCGGCGTCATCGACTACCCGCGGGTGAAGCTCTTCCTGAACCGCATGGCCAACTGGTTCGTGCAGATGCTCTTTCGGATCACGCTCAACGACACCACCAACGCCTTCAAGGCCTACCGCCGTGAAGTGATCGAGGGCTGCATGCCGATCCTCTCACCTCACTTCAATATCACCGTTGAGCTACCGCTCAAGGCGATCGTCCGTGGCTACACCTGGACCGTCATCCCCATCACCTGGCGGAACCGCCGCACCGGGATCGCGAAGCTCAAGATTCGCGAAATGGGCAGCCGCTACTTCTTCATCGTGGCCTATGTGTGGCTCGAGAAGTATTTCAGCCGGGGCGACTACAAGCGAACCGAGCCACCCAAGGCGTTGCCTCCGAGCGGCGTGCCATCATGAAAATCGTGCTGCTCGGGGCGACGGGCCAGGTAGGCCGCGAACTGACCGCGACGCTTCCCGCGCTCGGCGAGGTCGTCGTGTGTGACCGCGGGAAAGCCGACCTCGAGCGGCCCGATGGGGTCATCGACCTGCTCGCCCGCGAACGGCCCGACGTCATCATCAATGCCGCTGCCTATACCGCCGTCGACAAGGCCGAGCAGGAGCCTGAGCGGGCGGAGCTTGTGAACGCCATCACCGTAGCCGCGATCGCTGCCGAGGCGTGCCGCCAGGATGCGCTGCTTATGCACTATTCCACGGATTACGTCTTCGACGGCGAGTCCACGGCCCCGTACCGCGAGACAGACCCGACCGGGCCGCTGTCGGTCTACGGAAAAACAAAACTCGCTGGGGAACAGGCGATTGCCGACGCCGGCTGTCGGCATTATGTCCTTCGCACAAGCTGGGTGTACGCGACGCACGGGACGAACTTTCTGCGGACCATGCTGCGGCTGGCCGCTGAGCGAGACGATCTCGCCGTTGTGGCCGACCAGTGGGGCGCGCCGACGTCCGCGGCGCTCATCGCCGAGATCACGACCGAGCTTGTGCGGCGGTCCGACGCCCGTTCAACGGCCATTCCAACCGGGCTTTTTCACCTCGCACCACAAGGCGTGACCACCTGGCACGACTACGCCACACTGCTCCTGACGGCAGCCCGCGACCTGGGGATGACCCTCCGCGTGAGTCCCGATCGCATCAGGCCGCTCACGACAGCTGAATATCCCACTCTCGCCCGTCGGCCGGCCAGCTCGCGACTGTGTACCGACAAGCTCGCCAATGCCCTCGCGAGAAAACTTCCAGCATGGCAAGATGGCGTCCTCGAAGCCGTCGCAGAACTTTCGGCGGCGGCTCGGGTGTGAGGCGGATTCTCATCGGTGGTCCAACAATCTATGACAACTCGCAAGGGCATCATCCTGGCCGGAGGCAGTGGCACGCGGCTGCATCCGATGACACTGGCGGTGTCGAAGCAGCTCCTGCCGGTGTACGACAAGCCGATGATCTACTATCCGCTGAGCGTCCTTCTGCTCGCGGGGATTCGCGACATCCTTGTCATCTCGACGCCCCACGACACGCCGCGATTTCGCGAACTGCTCGGCGACGGCTCTGCCTGGGGCATCCGGATCGAGTACGCGGTGCAGCCGAAGCCCGAGGGGCTCGCCCAGGCGTTTTTTATCGGCGAAGAGTTTTTGGAGGGCGGTCCGTCGGCGCTCGTGCTCGGCGACAACATCTTCTACGGACACGGCCTGGCCCAACGGCTTCAGGCAGCCACCGCACAAGCGACGGGCGCGACCGTGTTTGCCTATCCTGTGGCCGACCCCGAGCGATATGGCGTCGTGGAGTTCGATCAATCCAAGAAGGCGATCTCCATCGAGGAGAAGCCGGCAAAGCCTCGCAGTCGCTACGCCGTCACGGGGCTCTATTTCTACGACGAGCAGGTTGTCGGCATCGCCAAGACCATCAAGCCATCACCCCGCGGTGAGCTCGAGATCACCGACGTCAACCGCGTCTATCTCGAACAGGGCGAGCTGGCCTGCGAGCTCATGGGGCGAGGCGATGCCTGGCTCGATACCGGCACGCATGACAGCCTCATCGAGGCGGGGCAGTTCATCCAGTCGCTCGAGAAGCGGCAGGGGCTCAAGATCTGTTGCCCGGAGGAGATTGCCTGGCGACAAGGCTGGATCGATGATGCCGCGCTTGCGTCGCTTGCCCGCCCACTCGCAAAGAGTGGCTACGGTGAATACCTCCTCGCCCTGGCCCAGGAGAAGCAGTTGGCGTGAACGTGACTTCGACCGACATTCCCGACGTCCTGGTCCTCGAACCCAGGGTCTTTGCCGACGACCGTGGCTCCTTCTTCGAGAGTTTCAATGGTGACGCGTTCCATAAAGCGACAGGATTCCGTGGTTTGTTCCTTCAAGACAACCAGAGCACGAGCCGCCGCCACGTGCTCCGCGGCCTGCACTACCAAGACCCGCATCCCCAGGGAAAGCTGATCCGCGCGGTCGCGGGATCGATCTTTGACGTGGCCGTCGACATCCGGCGGGATTCGCCCACCTTTGGCCGCTGGGTCGGCGTCGAGCTTTCCGCCGAGAATCGCCGCCAGCTCTGGGTGCCACCGGGCCTGGCCCACGGCTTTCTGACGCTCTCCGAAACAGCCGATGTGCTCTACAAGGCCACCGATTTTTATGCTCCCGGCTGTGAGCGGTGTATCCGCTGGGACGACCCGACGTTTGCCGTTGCGTGGCCACTCACCGCGCCGCCCATCCTCTCGCCCAAAGACGCTGCGGCTGACCTCTTGTCGCCAGCCATCTAACGGCTGCTCTGGCCGAGGCCAGGCTGCCTCCTCCCGGCCCCGTCGGTCACAAAAAGGCCTCGCGGCGAGCGAAAACAGTGGAGGGTAGGCTTGAGGGGCGGCATTCCGTCGGACCCATCGCCGCTGATCCCGACCTGCCGACTCAAGCGCGCCCCATGCCCGAGCTCCCGAACCAGGCCCGTGCCCCGGCGCTCGTCATCGCCGGCATGCATCGATCCGGCACGTCGCTGGTCGCTTCACTCTGCCAGGCTGGCGGGCTCGCCATCGGTACGCGGCTGCTGGGCGGTTATCCCGGCAACGAAGTCGGTCACTTCGAAGACCTCGATTTTGTCACGTGGCACGAATCGGTGCTTCGGGCGAACGGGTTTGGGACCGAGGGGTTCTTGGCGGCGGGAATCCCTCGCGTGCCCGACGGCCTGCGGCGGGATGCGGAGAGAATCGTCAACTGCCGCCGCGCACTCGGTGCTCCCTGGGGCTGGAAGGACCCGCGGACGACGCTCCACCTCGACTTCTGGGCGGAGCTGCTCCCGGAAGCACGCTTCTTGTTCGTGATCCGCCGGCCGTGGGAGATCGTCGATTCGCTGTTCCGGCGGGGCGACGAAGTCTTTCGGATGAATCCGCCATTCGCGGTGCAGGTGTGGCTCCACGCCAACCGCCTCATCCGCGATTTCGTCGCTCGTCACCCGAGCCGTTCGCTCGTGTGCGACATCACACAGGTCATCGAACAGCCTACGGAGGTTTTTGGCGCCATTCGCGATCAGCTCGGTATTCCGCTCGCTGATCCTTTGCCGCTCTACCAGCAAGCCCTGCTCACACGGATCGAAGACGCCGGACGCATGGCGATGCTGGCCGATGCGTGCCCGGATGCGATCGCGGTCTATGACGACCTGGCGGATCTCGCAGGCAGCCGGCCAGCCACCATCACTCCCAATCACAAAGAAGCGCTCGCGGTCATCGGCTTTCACGATTGGAGCGACACGCGGAGCCTCGAAGCCAGATTGCGACGCCTGGAAACCTCACTCAGGGAATCGCACGACGCCGCAGCGAGCTTGGAAACGCAGCTTGGGGAATCGCGAGACACTGCGGCCGGCTCAGAAAACGCTCTCCGGGAATCGCGCAGCATCGTCGTCCGCCTAGAGAACTCACTCCAGGAATCGCACGACATCGCGGCCGGCTTGAAAGCACACCTGCGAGAGTCTCAAAGCACGGTCGCACGTTTGGAAGACTCCCTCCGGGAATCGCAGGCTGCGCGGGAAACTGACAACCGCCAGAGCCAGGCTCTCCTCAAAGCGGCGGAGGACACACTTCAGACTCTCAAACGTCGAGCCGCTGCTGATCACGATCACGTTGCCGGGCTCAGCCGTAGAGTGGAAGAGGGCGAGGACCGTATCGGCGAGCTGGAAACCCTCCTCGGTGCCGCTCGCGCGGCCGAGGTGGAGGCTCGCGCCATGCGCGATCTCCTGGAGCGCGAAGCGTCGGCGGCGCGCGCGGCGGTTGAATCTCGCTGCGCCACGGTGGAATCGGAAGTTCGCGAGCTCCGCGGGCAGTTGGCCGTCGCCGAGGAGCACGCCCGCGACCTCACGCGGGCGACAGAAGCGCTCCATGAGATTGAGGCCAGCAACTCCTGGAGGCTCACGTGGCCGCTGCGCGCTGCGAGGCGCGTCGCGATCACCGCACCTGGGCAAGGCCTGCGGCGTGCGGCGTCGTCGCTCGGGCGGCGGCTGTGGCGTCGCCTGCCGCTCTCCATTCCCTCCAAGCAGCGAATCCGCGAGAAGCTCTTCCGTCGCGTCGGATACCTCTTTCGCTGGACCGATTCGTACCGCGAGTGGGACGCCCGCCGGACGCCCCCAGCTGGCGTCACGGCAGAGCGTGTGCCCGAAGCGACGCCAACGTCACGCGATGTCGATGCGCTGGCTGCCGGCGTGCGGGTGATCGCGATGCACCTGCCGCAGTTCCATCGCATCGCCGAGAACGATGCTTGGTGGGGCGAGGGGTTTACCGAGTGGACCAACGTCCGCCGCGGCCAGCCGATGTACCCGGGCCACGATCAGCCGCACGTGCCCCATCCCGACATCGGCACCTACGACCTCGCCGATCCGACCGTGCTCGAACGGCAGGCGGCGCTCGCCGCCTCGTACGGCATCTCCGGCTTCTGCTTCTACTCCTATTGGTTCAGCGGCCGCCGGCTCCTCGAGAAGCCGCTCGACGCGATGCTCCGCTCCGGGAAGCCCGATTTTCCCTTCTGCATCTGCTGGGCCAACGAGAACTGGACGCGGACCTGGGACGGCCGCGACGCCGAAGTGCTCATGGCCCAGACGCACGCGCCCGACGACGCCGAAAGATTCATCCGCGACCTTCTGCCGATGCTTCGCGACCCGCGTTATATCCGCGTCGAGGGCCGGCCGCTGATCGCCGTCTACCGAACCGAGTCGCTGCCTGATCCTCAACGAACAGCCGCGATCTGGCGGGATATCTGCCGAGCCGAAGGGATCGGTGAGATTCACCTTGTGGCCGTGCGGAGTTTCTCGAAGCACGATCCCGCCCAGGATGGATTCGATGCGGCCCTCCAGTTCCCGCCGCTTCAGATTCCGGCGGCCAATCTCGCGGCCGAGCCAAGTTTCACCGCGGCCCCTGGCTTCGCCGGCAGCGTCCATGACTACGAGGAGGCCGTTGGCTTTTCGCTCGCCGAGGTGCCGCATGGCTATCGGATGTACCGCGGCGTGATGCCCGCCTGGGACAACACTGCCCGCCGCATGGAACGGGCGACCTCCTGGGTCAACGCGCGGCCAGAGCGTTACGGCGACTGGCTCGCCGCGGCGATCGACCGCACCATCCACGAGCAGCCGCCGGAGCATCGATTGGTTTTTGTGAATGCCTGGAACGAGTGGGCTGAGGGGGCCCATCTCGAACCGGACGAGCGGCACGGCTATGCCAACCTCGAACAGACGGCCCGAGCGCTCGGGCTGCCGGTGAAGGCGTCCAGGTCGCCCCTCGACGCCGCCACGCTTCCGGCCGAGCCACAGGAGCTACGACTGCATGCCTGGTTTCGGGTCTGCGAACTTTTTGAAGGCGAACCGAGCCGGCCGCAGTATGCGTTTCTGGCTGACTATTCCGCCTTGCTCACGCAGGTGGCCGCAGGTGGCGGTCGGCTGCGAGTGGAGAATGGCCGGCCGATGGCGCGTGTCGATGGCACCGATTTTTTCTTATGCGACCGCGGCAGCCTGACAGCGTCCCTCCATCGCGTCTGCACTCCTGACGACGCCCCGTTCTGCTTCGTGGTCCTCCAGTTCAACCGCTGGGACGTTACTGCGAGGTGCATCGACTCTCTCCGCAGGCTCGAGAGCCGGCGGCCGGTGCGGATCGTCGTAGTGGATAACGGCTCGACCGAAGAGGTCCTTGCCGCGACCCGCGAGGCGGTGGCCACCATGCCCGAAGTCGAGCTGCTCGAGACCGGATCAAACCGTGGGTTCGCCGGTGGCAACAACGCCGGCTATGCCCGTGTGCGGGAGCGGTTCGGGGCGACGTTTGTGGCCGTGATCAACAACGATACCCGAATCGAAGACGCTTCTTTCATCACCCGCTGCGAAGAGCTCTTCGACCGCTACGGCTACTCGGTCCTGGGCCCGGATATCGTCACGCCCGATGGACGACACGAAAATCCTTGGAACGACGCCGTCTACTCCCCCGACGACTGGCGGCTGCTCGCGGGCATGTACGACGAGGATCGCGCGGCGTTCGAGCGAACCGGCACCGCCATTTTTCGAAGGCCAGGCACCCGCACGCCCGACTCCCGCTTCCTGCCCAACGCGTTGCTCCAGGGTGCCGCGATGGTCCTCTCGCCAGTTTTTGTCTCCTCGTCCTCAACGCTCTTCGATGAGCGGACAAGCCTCTACGGCGAAGAGTTTTTGTTTGCGGTCGGGAACATGCGTGCCGGGCATTTCATGGCGTATTCGGCCGACGTTTGCATCCTTCACGAAGAGGGCGTTTCGACGGCAGCGTTGCCAAGCAACCACAAAATGCGGCTCGGCTACGAGAACGCGGCCACGGCAGCCCGCTTGGCCCTCACCGAGCTCGATGCCTTCGCGGCCGCATGCCGCGGCGAACCGCTCCCGAGCGCCGCGCCGGTGCTCGAGACGCTCCTGGCATCGCCTCGGCGGCACATCCTGGTGGATCTGTTTTTCTGCCAGCCCGGTTTTCATGGCGGCGGGGAATACGGCAAAGCTGTCTTCAAGGCGCTTGTCGCCTCGGCGGCTGCCCGCGGCGACGTGCAGATCTGGGCTGCGCTCGACCCATCCCTCTTCATCGACGGCTGGGTCTGGGAGACCTGCCGCGAGCACGCCGTGAATATCGTGGCCGTGAAGTCGTTCAGTGCGATCACGGAGCTTGTGAATACAGGGATGTTCACCTCCTTCTTCGCGCCAGCGATCGTGGTCTATACGGGCTACGAGTATCAGCGCACGGTTGGCGGCGAGCTCGGCTTTACGTCGGGCGGCACGCGGGTGGTGGGCACGCTGCTGGATGTCCGCGATCTCGAAATGGCCGAAGACTGGGAGCGGATCGCCACTGCCCGCCGCGCGGTCGGCTGCACGCCCGAGCGATCGCTGTCGAAGACCGCCTGGGAGCAGGAGCGGAATCGTCAGACGGCTCATGCCCGCGAGCTGGAAGCCATGTACCGAGGCATCGCGAGCCATCCGAGCCTCGACGCGCTCGTGACGATCTCGGACTACTCGGCCGCATCGATTCAGTCACGGATCGGCACCGGCCGGCCGCTCGAAGTGCTGTTTCCACCGCGGAAGGACCGGCCCGCCGCCGAGCGGTTTGCGATTCCGGGGATCGAGCCTGGCCGCGACGAGTTTGTGCTCGTGATGAATGCAGGCCGCATCGAGAAAAACGCCGCCACGGCCGTAGCTGTGTTCGATCGGCTCTGCGGCGACCCCGCGTTTGCGGCCGAGCATCCGCGGCTCAAGCTCGTGCTCGTGGGAATCGGCTCTCTCGACGATGTGGGGATCGGCACGGTCGCGAACCCAGGCCGTTTCGTCACCCTGCCGCACCTGCCGCCGGAGCATCTCGAATATCTCTACCGCGAGGCGCGGTGCCTGCTCTATCCGTCGTTCAACGAGGGGTTTGGGTATCCGCCGCTCGAGGCGATGGATCATGGCACGCCGAGCGTGATTGCCGACAACACGTCCGTGCCGGAAGTATGTGGCACAGCAGCCGTGCCCTGCGATCCTTTTAATGAGGCGTCGGTGGCCAGCGCCATCCGCCAGGTAATCCATGATCCCCCCGATGCCGCCTGCCTGGCGGCCCGCCACGCTGCCATCCTCGCGCGACAACACCGCGACCTCGCGGCGCTTGTGCAGCTTGTGCTCGATGGCATCCGTCCGGGAGAAGCCACCTCGCCTGAGCCTGCGGGCCCACGACCCCGCGCGATGCTCACTCCTTGATGAGCAGCGCCTGCACGTTGTCGTCGAAGAGTAGCGGGAGAAGGTTGACGCGTCGTGTGTCGAGCCCGATCTCGCCGGCAATCCGGCGGAGGGCGGGATAGGTGAAGTAGTTCACGTGGTCGGGCCATCGAAACCCACACCACTTGCCCCCAAAGAGTTTTCGGTTGAGCGAGCCGTAGTTGGGCACCCGCACATAGGCTTTGCCGCCGGGCTTCAAGACGCGATGGGTCGCGCGAAGAATCTCCCGCATGGCGACCTCATGCTCGAGGTACGAGTTCATGAGCACCCCGTCAAAAAAATTGTCCTCGAAGTCACGGATGCGTTCGGCTCCGGCGCCGTGCAGACAGTAGCCGCCAGCGGCCTTCATGCGCGTGTCGGCAGCGGCACAGAGCACGCGAGATACCTCGATGCCGTAGGGGATCATGGGGGGCCCGAGCCATTCGCCACCGCCACAGCCGATGTCGAGTACGCGGCCCGGCCCGAAGAGGCGGGTAAACATCTCGGTTGACCGCCGCCCTTTGAGCCCGAGCGCCGCCCGCACGGCCCGCGCGGCCCGCGACACCGGCCCGCGTCGGGTCTCACGGCGTTCGATATGGGTCTTCTCCCAAGCGAAATCCTCGACCAGCGCCGTGTAGGGCGGTGGGTTTTGGAGGTAGGCAAAGCCACAGGATTTGCACTCCACCACGTTCCAGCCGTCGGGCGAGTAGGCAGGGATTCGCCGGGCATCATCGCCGCCGCACGATGGGCATGTCCGATAGGTGAGCTCACTCGTCACGCTTGTGGTCTCCGCGGTGTCGGGCGGCCTCTGGCACGCGGTCGATGCAATTGACTGGCCGCGACGTCAGAAGATACCGTCGGATGGCGCGGATCGTCTAAGGCCACGCGCCAGGAGGAGCTCGCATGGATCACCAAAACGTCTGCGACAGCGAGTGGGAGGCCTGGTCGCAGCGGTTCACGTGGACCGTCTGGGCCGCGGCGACGGTCCTCGCGCTGGTGGCAAGCGCCGTCTACGGCCGGTGGCTGCCCTGGAGCGATGATTTCAACATCGTGCCCGTCGTGACCGGGGCCGTGCCGCTGTCACTTGGGTGGCTGTGGGAACAGCACGAAGAACACCGTATCCCGCTTGTGAAGCTGCTTTTTGTGAGCATGGGGCGGCTCTCGGGCTGCGACTACCGCTGGACCCTCACAGCCAATGTGGTGTTGCTGTCGGCTACGGCGGCAGCCCTGATCGTGGCGGCCCGTCGACTCCGGGGATTCACGAGCTGGACCGATGCCGTGTTTCCGGCAGTGATCCTCCATCTGGGCCATGGGGCGATGGTCTGGGCATTCCACTCACAGTTTCTGCTCACGACGGTTTTGGGTGGCTTGTTTGTGGCAACCGCGGTGGCCGCACCGCGCGGAGGTGCGTGGCGGTCGGCCGGCATGGTGGTCTGTGCCTTGCTCTTGCCGCTCACGGGGTCGAGCGGCCTGCTGGTCTCGGCCGCGGCCATGTGTCTTCTGGCCGCGGAGGCGGCGGGATGGAACGCCGCTCCGGGCACACGCCTCTCGCTCGCCCGCGTCATGGCGGCCGGTGGTGCCTGTGGGACGTGTGCCGTCGGCATCGCGTATGTGGCCACGCTTCGGTTCACTCAGGCCAAGACCTACGCTGGCCCGTGGCAGACGCTCGTGGCAGGCCTCGACACGCTCTCGTCGTATCCGGCCGGTCTCGTCAACCGCTCCCCTTTGGGCTGGCGTGTGGCGACGGCGGTGGCGGTCGTCGCCACCTGTGTGATGGCGGCGCGGGCTATGTGGTCGCGGGACACTTCACGCCGTGCGTCACTTGTCATCCTGGTCGGGTATGTGGCCGCTCTGGGCCTGGTTGCCATCGCGATCGGCTACGGCCGCGGCACCCGTGATTTCTCAGAGCTCTACGGCCACTACTCTCCGCTGGCCCTGGGCGTGCCGGTCGCTTTGGCGCTCGTGTGGGCGGCGCTTCCGCAGGCACCGGCGGCCCGTGTCGTGCAGGCCGTGCTTTGTATTGTGGCGCTCGCCGTCGCATCGAACCATGCGAAGCGAGCTGTCCGCCACTGGGGCATGCAGGACGAATCGTGGGCCGTCATTGCGTCCGACATGCGTGGTGTTCTCTCGCCGGAGGACGTTGCCGCGCGGCATGCTGCAGCCCTGTTCTTCATCGACACTCCCGACACCCGTCGCATGATCGCCACGGCCATCGCCGCGCTTCGCGAGACGACCTATCCGCTCTACTGCACGCGTCCCGCGGCGCCGCCCTGACGTGGCACGTGTGGCCCGGGCCGAGGCACCCTGTTCCTACACCCGCAGGATTCCTCGAAACCCTCGGGCCGCGAAGAACGACTGGGCGCCGTTGTGATACACGAACACCGCGCCATAGCGCCGATCACAGAACAGGGCACCGCCGAGCTTTCGGATTGCAGCGGGAGTTTCAACCCAACTGGAGGTCTTGGTGTCGAAGCATCCGAGCTTCTGCAGATCCTTGATACTCCGCCTCAGTGAGCAGGCCGATTCCCATGGCGGTCGCCATCTCGGTTGCACTGTGCTCCGGCCGTCCTTCCTTTCTGGATTCACGCGCAGCCCTGTCGTAGCAGACGCTCCGTCGCCCTGTGGGGCTTTCTGCCGCGCAATCACAGAAGACGATTTCATTCGTCTTCTTGTCCTGGCCGATGACGTCAGGCTCTCCCCCGGAATCCTCCATAGACTGAAGCGACTTCATCTTCTCTGGATGCCCGAGGAGCCTGGCAAGCACCTTCTGCCACTCAACACCCCTGTGCCGGCTCATGTGCTCTTCGAACCGAGCTTTGAGCGTGGCGCGGAGAGCATCGGCGCGCTGCTTCGACATGCCCACGAATCACCTTCCTGTTGGTTCAGCACCCATCGCTTGAAAACTTGGATGGACGCTTCCTTGAATAACGACCCAGGCTCGGCGACGGCGGCGACGAACCACAGTGTCAACCTGATCAGCGGCGGCCCAACCGATCAGCCATTCCGCTGGACGCCATCCGCCGTCTGATCCAGCGCCTGGCTCGCCGCTTTGGGATGCCATACGGGCCGACCCTCGCGTCTTTGAAATCCGGCTCCTTCAGGGAAGCATGGCCCACACGTGACCTTAGCCCACCGCCACCATGCCACGGAAGCGGCGGATGAGCCGTGGGATGAGCCGGCGATACCAGGGGCGGCGGGTGGCGCGTGCGACGTCGAGTCCGCGACTGCGGATGTCTGGCCGTACCGCCAAGAGGGTGCTGAAAAGCCGCTCCATGATGAAGGGCACATACGGGGCGTCGATCTCGCGATCGGCCCGCGACCAGGCAAGCTGGCGGTCTGATTCGTCGAGGCCCTCGCAGATGTGCCGGTACACCGGCTCACAAAACGCCATGTACGCATCCCAGAACCGCCGCGTGCCGGCCCAGTAGTTACAAAAAAGCACCTGCTCGCGAGGCTGCTCGAGCGTGGCGAGATTCACATTCACACCAACGGCATCAAAGATGCGCTGCGTGAGCCCCAGAATCCCTGGATGATGAATCTCGGCCTGCTGCCAGATGTTCGTGAAAGCCTGCGGCTCAACCCGGTAGGGGTGAGCAAAGTAGACGTCGTAGCCAGGATGCCGCGCGATGAACGTTGCAAAGGTGCGACCGCGAAGGCCCGTCTTGGCCCCAAACTTCCACGACAGATAGCCCGTCACATCTCCCTCGCGGCACCGAGCCGCGAGCCACTCCGTACGGAAGACGTGATACTCCCGCCACTCTGGGCTGGGGTTGGCACGGTTGTCGTACGGCGTAAAGGCAGAATCGAGCGACGGCCGCTGGGCATCGTCGTAGAAAATCTGATGGATGCGCACGGGCATGGCAGCACTCGGTCCCGTCGCGTGTCACGCGGCCCGCCTCGCGGCGGTCGACGTGTCTGGACTGCCCGCATCCAGAGCTCGCCGCCCGTCCTGGATGATCGCGACGAGCCGGGCCACGTCGGCTTCTTGCCTTGTGGCCACAGCCGCCCGCTGGGCACGCAGCTCGGCCGCCATCGGCGGGGCCGAAAGGATCGTGCGGATGGCTTGCGCGACCGAATCGACATCAAAGGGGTCGCAGGGCACCGCAGCGGTGCCACACACTTCCGGCACGGAGGTATTGTCGGCAATCACGCTCGGCGTGCCATGATCCATCGCCTCGAGCGGCGGGTACCCAAACCCCTCGTTGAACGACGGGTAGAGCAGGCAGCGCGCCTCGCGGTAGAGGTATTCGAGATGCTCCGGCGGCAGGTGCGGCAGCGTGACAAAGCGATCTGGATGCGTAAGCGTGCCCATCCCGAGATCGTCGATGGAACCGATTCCGATGAGCACAAGCTTCAGCCGTGGATGCTCGGCGGCGAATGCGGGGTCGCCGCAAAGGCGGTCGAACACGGCCACGGCCGTGGCGGCGTTCTTTTCGATACGGCCTGCATTCATCGCGAGCACAAACTCGTCGCGGCCGAGAGTGATTCCCGGCATCGCACATCGCTCTGCGGCAGCCCGGTCCTTCCTCGGTGGAAACAGCACATCGAGCGGACGATCCGTGCCAATCCGCGACTGAATCGATGCGGCTGAGTAGTCCGAGATCGTCACGAGCGCGTCAAGGCTCGGGTGGCTCGCGATACCTCGGTACATGGTTTCCAAGTCGCGGGCATGGGCCGACTGTCGATTCCGCTCCTGCTCCCAGGCGCTCCTCGACATCGACTGCTCGGGCGTGCAGCCGACCGCACGACGGGCTGTGGCAATCCGCTCCCAGTCTTCGGCCATCTCGAGATCGCGAACGTCCAGCAGCGTGCCGACCACCCGCGTGCCGCTGCCCGCAAAACCGAGCTCGCCGCCGACCTTGCGCTGATACTCATAGCCCGTGTAGACCACGATCGCGGGCGCGAAGAAGGAGGTGAACGTTCCTGTATTCACAAGCTCCGTGATCGCACTGAACGACTTCACGGCCACGATATTCACGGCGTGCTCGCGGCAGGTCTCCCATACCCAGCCGTCGATGAAGAGGGCTGGGTCGAGCGCGGCCCATATCTGCACGTCCCCGCGGGCAGCTGCCGAGGCGACAAGCGCCTTGAAGACGGCCTTGCCATACTCGCCACCGCCATGAAACCCGGGCTGACAAAAGAGCAGGTCCACAAGCACGTGCGTGCGGCCGTCGCCCGTAAGACTCGCGATCTCGGGAGCGTCGGGCTCGAGCCATGTGCCCCGCATCGCCGCCTCGTGTCGTTCGAGCCGGATTCGGCACCGCGCTGCCGTCTCGATCACGGCGTCATATCCCATCGCAATCTTCTTCCGCTCAGGCACCCGCGCCGTGCTCATTCCCTCCTCGTGGGCAATCACGATCCGCGGGTCGTACACAGCCACGTGCCCTGTGAGCACGCAGTCCACCGCCAACAGAAACTCTTCACCGTAGAGAAATGTTCGCTCGTCGAACACGTGTGGATGGTCGGCCACGAAGACCGGCGAGAAGACGTACGCGGCCCCCTGGAGCATCGGCTCATGAAGGTCGCTCGATTCTGGGCTGCGTCGGCCCACCCGGCGAAACTCTGCCGAACCCCCCGCATTCCAGGCCGCCCGCTGATGCTCGAAGAGGTCGCCGAGCGCGGCCCATTCGCCGGCGTCGTACACGGTGTCGTTCCATGGGTTCTCATGCCGGCCATCGGGCGTGACAATATCAGGGCCGAGAACTGACCAGGGCCGCTCGGCGAATGAGGCGAGACACTTCTCCACAAAGTCGCGATCGTCGATGACCGTATCATTGTTGATGACCGCAACAAACTCGGCGCCGAGCACGTCTCGGGCATGCCGGTAGCCGACATTGTTCCCCGCGGCAAACCCGAGGTTCTTCTCGGCGACAATCAGCGTGATGTGTTCGCGACCCGAAAACAGCTCCCGCGTGCGGGCCACGGCCGCTGGCTCGGAGCCATTGTCGACGACGACGATATGAATCGGCCGATTGCGGCGATGAAACTTTTCGAGCGATGCGACACAGCGGTCCGTCACTTCGGGCTGATTGAACTGGAGCACGACGAAGCAGAACGGCCGAGCGGCGGCACCCGCGCTTGAGCCGAGCGCCCGGGAGATCGCTGACGGATCATCGAGCGGAATCGATGTGTCGCCCAAGTGGCACACTGGCCTACCCCCATCGAGCAAGAGCCCTGCGCCGCGCCTGACGAGCGTGGCGACGGCAGCCACATGATCGAGAAGAAAGGCATGAGTGGCCTCGGGCACATCGCCGCCAAGGAGCGTGCGGAGACGCGACCTTCGTTGGCGCACGATCGACGCATGCCGGGCCGGAGGCGGAGCCGATCGAACGGCGTCCCGTGTGGCGGCAGGTCGCGGGATGAGCGCGGCGGCGGTCTCTTCCAGATTGCGATAGCCGTTTCGGCAGTCGGGCTCGAGATGGGCTCCCTCAGCCCACTCGTTCCAGGCGTTGATGAAGAGGATCTGATGTTCGGGCGGCTGCTCCCGCTGCATCTGATCGATGACGGCCCGCAGCCAGCGGCCATAGAGCTCCGGTGATGAGTTGATCCATGCGGTGGCGCGTTCCATGCGCCGGGCCGTGTTGTCCCATCCGGGCATGACGCCGCGGTAGAGTGGATAAGGAGCTCCAGGCCGTGCCAGCGAGTGGCAGATCGCTTCACGGTAGTCGAGCACGCCGCCGCGGAACTGACGGTTCATGCCGGCGAGCCCGGTATCGCGGAGGTTGGATGTCGGAATCTGTAGCGGTGGAAACTGGATCGCCGCATCAAAACCGTAGCTCCGAGGATCGTTCTGATCGAAGGAATGCACGGCGACCAAATGGAGCCCCGGCAGCCCTTCCTGATCCGCGATTCTCCGCCAGCGGTCGGCGGTGGCAGCCGGTTCAGCCAGCAGACCCGGACGGTACACCGCCAGCAGCGGCCGTCCCTCGACGGTGATGTAGCGCGGGTCACGCAGCGCCGGCAGGAGATCGCGGATGAACCGCTCGTCGCTCTCGGGCGAATGCCGCTGCTCGAGAAGCACCTCGCGGTCGAGGCCGTCCCAGGTGCGCGTCCAGTTCTCGTTCGCCCAGCAGAGGCAAAATGGGACGTCGGGCTTGCCACTGGCCAGAAGCCGCTCCACCGGCTTCTCGAGAATGCGGCGGCCGTCGAACCAATAGTGATAGAAGCAGAAGCCGTGGATGCCGTGGCGGCGGGCCATCGCCGCCTGCCGCTCGAGCACGGAATCGTCGGCGAGGTCGTAGTAGCCCACATCGGGATGCGGCACGTGCGGCTGCTGGTGGCCGGCAAACATCGGTCGGGCCCGACGGACATTCGTCCACTCAGTAAAACCCTCGCCCCACCAGGCATCGTTTTCGGGCACGCGGTGGAACTGCGGCAGGTATATGGCGATGGCGCGGACATCGCCGCGGTTCACCGGGCCGGTGACCGTAACGGGGGTGTTCGACTGGCCTACCGGTGCGTATTGGGAGGCACGGGCGGTGCGTTCGTCGGGGGAGCGAGCCGTGTCGTACTCGGTGATCAGGAAGTGCACGAATGGATTGACGCCGGGATCGAGCGGTCGCGCGACCGAGGCTACGAACGCGCCCAACGAAAACTCAGGGGAAGGATCCCGCCGCTCCCGCCAGCCGGAGCCAATGAAATGCGTGAGCGGCTCGATCCCCGCCAGCGCTACGTCGGGATTGTGGTCGAGATACCATGCGACATCGAACAAGGGATGAGGCTTGTGCCCCTGTCGCCAGCCGTGGTCGAGGTAGTGGCCCAAGGGCTCGACGCCGGCAGCCGCCACGTCTGGATGGGCAGCAAGATAGCCGACCGAATCGAATGCTGGGTGCGGCGAGCGACCCTGCAGCCAGCCCTCGGTGACATAGTGCAGGAGCGGCTCAACGCCCGTTGCAGCCACGTCGGGATAGCGCGAGATGTACCACGAAGGGTCAAAGAGTGGATGGGGCAGGCGGCCCTCTTTCCAGCCATGCCGCGCGTAGTGCACCAGCGGATCGAGGCCCGAGGCCTTCACGTCGGGATGACAGGAGAGATACCAGGGCGCAGCGAAAAGCCGCATCGGGGAGTGCCCCTTCCGCCAGCCGCGTCGGCGGTAGTACGACCATGGAAACTGACGAATGAGCCACTTCCGCTTGCCATACGTGCTGGCATACCAGCGGGCATCAAAATAGGGACTCAGGTTGGGCGGAAGCGGATCTGGCATCGAAGTGTCTCTCGTGCGGCACGGCGGCAAGACGCTTGGGAAGGCAGGGCATTCCCGGCGGATTCGGCTGGGAAAGACCGCGCGAGGCTGACCTGGGTCAAGGTCGCACGCGAGCCGGGAGAGGCTGAAAAAACAGGGGGATGTGGCTGTCTGAGGGCTCGGCTCCCGAGGCAGCAATGGCGTTGACGCGTGTGCTGACCACTGAAAGAATCCCGCCGCTTTACCGGAACGGAGGCCGCTTCGCATGGATCGCGACCATACACACGGATACCCGCCAGCCTTGGTGATCGGTGGGATGCACCGATCGGGCACGTCGCTGACGGCATCGATCCTCGCGGCCGCTGGCGTGCAGCTTGGCGACTCGCTGATGGCACCGGCGGCGAGTAACCCCAACGGCCATTTTGAAGACCTCGAGTTCTATCACCTGCATAAGCGGATCCTGGCAGCCAACGGGCTTTGCATGGACGGCTTCACCTGCCAGGAGACGATCGACCTGCCCGCATCGGCGCGGGTCGAAGCGACTGAGCTCGTGCAACGCCGCCGCGCGACGAATTGTCCCTGGGGCTGGAAGGATCCTCGCACGATCCTCTTTCTCAACTTCTGGGCGTCTCTCATCCCGGAGGCCCGGTGGCTCTTCGTGGTGCGGTCGCCGGAAGAGGTGATCGATTCCCTCTTTCGACGCGGAGACACGGCGTTCAGCGTCAATCCGCGACACGCGGTCGATGTGTGGGTGGCCTATGCTCGTCGTATCCTCGAGTTTGTTCAGCAGCACCCGGAGCGAGCTGCCGTTGTCGATGTCACTCGTGTGGTTGCCGATCCGGCGAGCATCCTGAGACTCGCGTCCGACCTCCTTGGCATGGAGCTCGCAACTCCCGAGCCCACCTACGAGCCAGGCCTTCTCCAGATCGGCCAGCCCAGCCATCGATCGTCCTTCGTACGGGCGGTACGGCCGGAAGCCCACGATCTCTATGAAACACTTCTTGGTCTCGCTGGTCGCGATACGACCATGCTTCCAACCCGCAGGCCGACCCGGATGATCGACGTGGCCGAGGCCGGAATTGCGGAGTGGGCTACAGCCTGCCGCAGCCGCGCCGAACTTGCGCTCCTGGCCGCACGTGAATCCGAGGCTCGGCACTCGCTCGAGCGGGTTTGCAGCGACCTCGAAGCAGAGCGGGTCGCCCGCGTGGCGCTCGACCATCAGTCATCGGGGCTCGGTGCCGAGCACGCCCGACTGCAAGCGGAGCTTGCTAACGCCGGACGGCGGCAGGCGGAATCGGATCACGAGTGGATGCAGCGCATGGAAGCGGCTCGCACCGAGCGAGACGCGGTCGTAGCCGACCTCCATGCAGCGCTCGACGAAGCGTGGTCACTGGCTGCATCGGCCGATAGCGAACGAGACAACCTCGCCAGGGCGCTCGAGGCCCAGAAGGCCGAGCGTCACGTGGAGCTCGAGGCCCAGGTGGAGCTCGAGGCCCAAAGAACGGACCTCCATAGGGAACTCGAGGCCCAAAGGGATGACCTCCGCACCGAGCTGGAAGTGGAAAGAAACCACGTCGCCCTGCTCGAAGTGGAACGCGACGGCCTGGTCGCCCAACTCGAAGCCGAGCGAGTGATCCACGAATCGCTTCGCATGGACATGACCGGCCGCATCGAAGCCGCCGTCGCCGGCACGGGCCGCGACATCCTGGGCTAACGGCCAACGGGTCCGTCGCGGACAACCTCGCCGTGAGACAGCACGATCATCCGGTTGCATTCCCGGGTGATCAGGTCGACGGAGTGCGAGGCGATCACGAGGATGCCGCTCGCTGCCACAAGGTCGCGGATCCGCGCCTCCGCACGCTCGCGGAAGTCCGCGTCGCCCACCGAGAGCCACTCGTCCATCAAGAGAATGTCGGGCCGGACACTCGTCGTGATGGCGAAGGCCAGCCGCATCATCATCCCGGTGGAATAGGTGTGCACCGGCATGTGGAGGTAATCGCCGAGGCCGCTAAACTCGGCGATGTCGGGGGTGAGTTGTCGGATCATGCGGCGGCTCATGCCGAGCACGAGCCCGCGGATCATGATGTTCTCGTAACCGGTGGCCTCGTGCTCGATGCCCAGCATCGGGTTCACAAGGCTCGCGAGCGTGCCCTCGCGATGGAAGTGGCCACGGGTCGGCGGGTAGACGCCTGCAAGGGTCTGGAGAAGCGTCGACTTGCCGGCGCCGTTGTGGCCCATGATTCCTAGGCGGTCGCCATCACGCAGCTCAAACGATACATCTCGCAGGGCCTCGATGACCGTGACGCCCGTGTCGCGTCCGAAGCGGCCACCGGTGGCGGCGCTCGTGAGCGTCTTCTTGAGCGACGCGGCATCGGCGCCGAAGATCGGGTACTCGACCGACACGTTTTCGACCACGATCAGGGCCATCGATCCATTACACCCAGTAGACGACCTTGCGACGGCAGGTGCGGTACAGCACGGCCGCCACGGCGAGGTTGAGCGTCGTAAAATAGACGAGAAACCAGATCGTTCCCGGCGCCGGCAGGCCGCCCATGAGAGGCAGCCTGAGAATGTCGAGGAGCTGGGCCAAGGGGTTATAGAGGATGAACCGCGATCGCCCCGGCAGCTTCTCCGGAAGCCACAACACAGGCGTCAAAAACATGAGAAGCTGGAGCGAACTTGCGACGATGTTGGGCACGTCGCGAAACCGGGCGGAGAGAAACCCGAGCGTGATGGACAGGGCGTGGAGATTAATGATCACGACGATGAGGCCCGGAATGACCAGCAGCATCCGTGAATTCCAGGCTATCCCCGCCCAGATGGCCACAGGCACATAGAGCACGACGTGGTGCGCGAGAAACAAGAGCTGCCGCGCGAGGCTCCGCCACACCAGCGCGCTGCGCGGCACGCTCCCCTGCTTGAGATACGCCGCCGCGCCCACAAAAACCTGACAGCCGTCGTTGAGCGTCCCGGAAAAGAAATTCCAGAAGATGATGCCGAGCGCGAGGTGCGGGTAGAACCGCACCAGCGGCACACCAAAGAGGCCTGCATAGAGCGGCCCCATGCCGAGCAGAAGCGTCCCCATGCTCAGCGTGATCCACAACGGGCCCAGCAGCGACCGTCGGTAGCGGAGGACGATGTCGTACCAGGCCAGCGTGCTCCAGAGATCGAACCGCAGCGTGCCGGCCCACCAATCGGCCCAGGCGCCGTCGATGGGCATCGATGCCCCGCTCGCCCACGGGATGGCATCCTTCGGGGGTTCTGGCGTGGCGGACGACTCGGGCTGAGGTGCCACGGTGTGAGGTCTCGAAAAGAGGTGTTCCGTCATATTCGGCGCCGGGGCCGACTGCGATGCCACGCATCCGACCGTAGGGCCGGGCTTCAGGAGCGTCAAGCGCCCGGGGTGGCATCGCATGGATGAGCCCCGCCCCACGGCGCCTCTCACCGTCGTGATCGTGAACTTCAACGGGGGCGACCACCTGTCGCGGTGTCTCGAGCGGCTCGCTGAGCAGACGGTCCTGCCCGAGTGGATCATCATCGTGGACAATGCCAGCGGCGATGGCTCCCTTGCGGCCTGCCAGGAGATGCTTGCGGCACGGCCGCTGCTCGCCGATCGCGCGCTCATCGACGAGGTCGGCCGCAATATTGGCTTCGCCGCAGCCTGTAACCGTGGCGTCGCCGCGGCCAAGACTCCGCTTATTGCTCTGCTCAATCCCGACGCGTTTCCCGAGCCCGCGTGGCTCGAGGCTCTGGTCGCGGCGGCCGCGGCACACCCCGAGTGCGCCGCCTTCGGCTCACGGCAAATGCGCGACGGCTCGCCCGGCGTCGTCGATGGGCTCGGCGACCACTGGCACATGAGCGGCCTGTCCTGGCGAGAGGGCCACGGCCGCAACCTCGTGCCGGCCGATCTCATCGCCCGTGAGATTTTTTCGCCGTGCGCCGCGGCAGCACTCTATCGCCGCAGCGCTCTGCTCGAAATGGGCGGCTTTGATGAAGACTATTTTTGTTTCGGCGAGGATGTCGATCTTGGGTATCGCCTGAGACTTGGCGGGTACCGCGCGAGATATGTGCCCGATGCTGTGGTCACTCACATCGGTGGCGCGAGCACTCCCACGGACACCGCGACCTTCTACGGCCACCGCAACACGCTCTGGACCCTCGTCAAGAACACGCCGCGGCCGCTCCTGACCGTTTCATTGCTCGCGCATGGGTGCCAATCTATTCTGGTAGGCATCGTGCTCGGCGTTCGGGGCAGAGGCCGCGCGTTTCTTCACGGGAAGTGGGCCGCGGTTCGAGGGCTTCCCACGGCCCTGCGAAAACGACGGTCGGTGCAGGCCGGCAGGAAGGTATCGGCGTGGACGATCTGGCGGATGATCGACAAGGGATGGAGCCGGCGGCGCCGCCATCGGTCGAACGCGTCAGCGTGGTGATCGTCAACCATGATGCGGGCCGGCTCCTCGGCGAATGCCTCGACGCTGCCCTCGCCCAGGCCAGTGAGGTCATCCTGGTCGATAATGCGTCGCGGCCCGGCCCCTTCGAGGCGGTGGCGAGCCGATTCGCGACATACGACCGTCTCACGATCGTGCGGTCGAAGTTCAACACCGGATTTGCTGCCGGTTGCAACCGCGGAGCGGCCCTCGCCACCGCAGATGTTCTGCTTTTTCTGAACCCCGACTGCATCCTGGCGCCGGGCTCACTGCTCACGCTCGTTGACGCGCTTCATTCGGCCGACCGCGTGGGAATGGTCGGAGGCCTGCTCACGGATGTCCACGGCCGAGAGCAAGGAGGTGCGAGGCGGAGCGTGCCCACGCCGTGGCGATCGTTCGTTCGCGGTTTTGGCCTCAGCAGACTCGCGTGGCTCGCCCCGCGACTCTTCTCCGATTTCTATCTTCACCGCGACCCGCTTCCAAAGACTGCCGTCGATGTGGAGGCGGTGTCGGGGGCCCTCACGCTGGTGTCGCGGGCTGCCTTCGAGGACGCCGGCCCGTGGGACGAGGCGTTCTTTCTGCACTGCGAGGATCTCGACCTGTGCATGCGGTTCCGCAGCAGGGGTTGGCGAGTGCGCTTCGAGCCGGGCGCGGTCGCCATTCACCACCGCGGGATGTGTGGCCGCACGCGGCCGCTCGCGGTCGAGTGGCACAAGCACCGCGGCATGGTTCGCTTCTATCACAAGCATTTTCGAGCGGCGTACCCGGCCGGGCTTTTTGGGCTCGTCGTCGCGGGCGTCTGGCTGCGGTTCGCCGTCGTGGCCATCGCGATGGCGCCTCGCATGCTGCTGGCACGGCTGACAACTTCCCAAGCAGGCCTAGGGTCGCCGCTCTCCGTGGCTGACCGGCCAGGAAGCCCCGTCACGCCGTCGGCACTTCGCCCATGACGAACTCTGTCGGTGTCCTCGGCGCGACGAGCCTCGTGGGGCGACCGCTCCTGGCGCGACTCGTGGCATCAGGGAACACAATCGTTGCTTGCTCGCGACAACCACCCACGGAACAGGCGGCGGGCATCACTTGGTGCCAGCCGGAAGATCCCGCGCCCGTCGCAAGCCCAATCACACACTGGATCGCGCTGTGCCCCGCGTGGGCGACCGTCGATGCCTTTGCATGGCTCGTGTCCTGCGGGGCCAAGCGGCTTGTGGCAGTCTCGTCGACGAGCGTGCTCTCCAAGCAGGCCTCGCCCGATGCAGCCGAGCGGCGGTTGGCCGAGCGGCTAGCCGAAGCCGAGAAGGCCCTTGTGTCACGTGCTGCCTGCACAGGGGTCACTCTTGTGCTCCTGCGACCGACGATGATCTACGACGGCCTCACCGACGGGAACATCACCACGATTGCAACCTTCGTGCGGCGCTGGGGTTGGTTTCCCGTGTGCGGGCCAGCGCTGGGACTCCGTCAACCGGTTCATGCCGACGATGTCGCCGATGCCAGTCTCGCGGCCCTCGACCATCCCACGCCAAAGCCTCTCTACACCCTCTCCGGCGGCGAAGCACTGCCCTTCCGTGACCTGGTGACACGCACGTGTCATGCACACGGCCTCACGCCGCGATTCGTCTCCATGCCACGCGGCCTGTGGCGGCTTCTGGCGCTGGTGGGCAGCTGCCTGGGGTTTTCCCGCAGGGCCACCATCGGCACCGCCGCGCGGATGAATGAGGATCTCGTCTTTGACCATGCCGATGCGGCGGCCGACCTCGGATTTCGGCCGCGTCCCTTCCTGGCAGCCCACGGTAGCCTCGACGCTCAACGGGGGGTTGTGACTCGCCATGAGTAACGGGCACGACGATTCTGGATCTCCCACCAGCAGCAGTGCCCTGGTCATTGCGGTGCTGGCGATAACACTCGTCGGCCTCCACCTCCTCGTGGATCCCGCAGCCTACGACGTCTCCCAAATCGTACGGCTCGTCGCTGTGTTTGGAGGGCTGGCCGTCGCCATGCCAGCCGTGTTTCTCGTGCCTCGGTGCGCTCGCCGGCTCGATGCACGTCTCTTTGCCGACCCGATCGTGGTGGCGTATGCCGCCTACCTCGTGACGTGTCTGGTGTCGCTTGCGTTCGCGCTCAACGTCTCGGCAGGACTCACCGACTGCTTTCGCACGCTCGCGGCATTTCTGGTGCTGTGCCTTACGGCGCTCGTCCTGCCGCTCGATCCACGGTGGAAGCGTTGGCTTCTCGAAGCCGCGACCGGAGGGATGCTCATGGCTGTCGTTGTCGGAGGTTCGGCCGCACTGCCGCTCGTGCTCGAAGGATTTCCAAGCCGCCGGGCGATGGAAGAGGCGTTTCTCGACGGGCTCATGTCGAACGTCAATCTTTTTGCGTCATGGCTCTTGCTCTTGTTGCCGTGGTCTCTCTGCGGGACCGCCGTGCTCACCGGCCGATGGCGCAGTGTCTCGGCCGCCGCGGCGGCCGCAGGAATGGTGCTGGTGCTCGTGCTTCAGTCACGAGCTGCTTGGGCAGGTTTTCTGGTGTCGGGGGTGGTCACTTCACTTGTGCTTCTGCGGTATCACAAGACACTGGCTGCGCCTGCGTGGTTCTGCCGGAGCGTGACGGCTCTCCTCGCCGGCGGAATCGCCGCGGGCGTCATTCTCCTCGGGCTTGCCTTCACCGAACTCTCTCTCGGAAAAGCCATCCGTGACCGTGTGTTCACACGACCGCATCAGGCTGCTGGCCCCGTCGACGGTGGCCGCACGACGGTGTGGGGCATCACCGGTCGCATGATCGCAGACGCACCGCTCGCAGGCGTCGGTGCCGGCAATTTTACAGTGCGACTCCACGAATATTTTGGAGCGGACCACACGGATATCGCGGCAGACTTCACGAGCCTCTCGAGTGACAACTGGATCCAGCCCCACAATGATTTCCTGTGGGTGCTGGCTGAGAAGGGAGTCTTTGGGTTCGCAGCCTTCGTCGCGATTTTTATCTATGGGATCGTGGCGGCGTGGTCCGTTCTGAGGCGGAGCGGCTCCGTCACCGACGCCCGGCTCGCGCTTGCTTCGCTCGCGACGCTCATCGCCTATCTCGTCGTCTCCTTCTTTGACTTTCCACTCGACCGCGTGAGCCATCAGGTTATCGTCGCCGTGCATCTCGCGGTCCTCGTGCTCCTCAAGCGTGAGGGCCGGCCGCCGTCGCCAAGCCGACCGCTGGCCGCCTGGCTCGTTCTGCCACCGGTGGTGGCGGCGTGCATCGTTGGCATGAGCTACGCGACGGCGGCCTGGCGGCAAGAGCGTGAGGTGATGGTGGCGCGCCGGGCCCAGCACGATGGCGACTGGCTTGCCATGCGAGACGCAGCCCGTCGGGCCACGACGCCCTGGAAGACGCTCGATCCGCTGGCCGTTCCGGTCGCGTTCCTCGAAGGCCTTGCCGAGGTCCAGCTCGGTAATCTTCCTGCGGCCACGGCCTGCTTTGAACGAGCCTATGCCGCGAACCCGAATCGCCTCGCGGTGCTCCAGAACCTCGGCGCTGCCTATGCCCAAGGCGGCCGGCTCGACGAGGCCGTGGCCGCCTTCGCGATCGCGGCTAATCGCTATCCCGACCGCATCGAGATCCGACACAACCTCGCCAGCGCCCTCATCGACGCCGGCCGATTTGCCGAAGCGATCGCCCTTATCGAAGACATCCCGGATCCGCTGCGACCGCACGCCATGCGCGAAGCCCTCGACGAGGCCCGCGACCAGGCGGCACCGACAGCGCCGTAGCATGGTCGTGCACCCGGTACGTGCGGCTCACCACCACGAGTCAACTCGGCAGCGAGCGATGGACGTGCACGTGCTTCCACGCGCCGCCCTGCTTTTGCCACACGCGTGTCTCTTCGACCGCGGCGGTGACCGGTTCCCCGGCCGCATTCAGTTTCTGATTCAGGCGCACGTAGGCCAACACGGCGACATCCCCCATCAGGCGCACGTGCGGCCGGGCCATCGTCACCAACGTGCCGACGGCAGGCTTCGGGCTCGGCGCGGGAAGGTCGAAATAGAACTTGTGAAACGCCATCCCTTCCACCACATGCCCCCGCGCCTCGGGCTCGAGGCATGTCAGCGTTGGGTCGCAGAGGTCGGCATACGTCTTCCAATCACCGCCGACGATGGCGTCGAGCAGTTTTTGGTTCGCAGCGAAGATCTCTTGGTGGGCAGCGTCGGTCATGATTGTTCCATGTGCGAATCGGAGCGGACGTATGTGGGAAGGGTTTCGATTGTCGTCCGGCGTGCGCTAGAGCTGCGTCGGATTCGGGGCGTCGCCGTAGATGGCCTTGGGGTCGAAGGCCTTTTCGTGTTCGAGAAACTCGAGCTGCGTGCCTGACTGCCGCTCGGCGCCCACCGGAACCTTCCGGTAAAAGCACGACCGGTAGCCGACGTGGCAGCTCGCGCCACCCGTTATCTCGACGCGGAGCCACACGCAATCCTGATCGTCGTCGATCCGCATCTCGCGGATCGTCTGCACAAGCCCGCTCGTCGCGCCCTTGTGCCAGAGCACCTGCCGACTGCGGCTCCAGTAGTGGGCCTCGCCCGTCTCGATCGTTTTTTCGAGGGCTTCGCGGTTCATCACCGCCACCATAAGCACTTCGCCCGAGTGAAAATCAGTCGTGACGCACGGAATCAAACCACGGTCGTCGAACCTCGGGGCCAGGTCGTGGCCCTCCTCCACTTGCTCGACAGAGTCCCGCCGACCAAAGAGCGTTTCGTCACTATCTTCTGCCGCCGCATTCACGTTCAATCCTCCTGCCATGCGAAAACAAACGTACGCATCATACCCTGCCCCTCAGCCGCTAATCGCAGCTGCCATGAGCAGCGCCAGCGCCGCGACAAACCCGCCGAACGTCGCCCAAAAGCTGGCCCGGTCGAATCGCCGAGACAGGGCCGGCTGGTCGAGCGTTTCGTAGACATAGAGCGAGAGCGTCGACTGAGTGAGCGACAGGAGAATCGTGACGATCCCGAGCAGATTGACCACGTCTGCCAGCGAGAACTCGTTCGTCTCCGGGGCCAAGCCGCCCACGACGTACGCGTTGGCCACCGCGGCAAAGAGGCCGCCGACTCCCAGGCCGAACCGTGGGTCTACATGGGTGGGCTTGATGAACGAGGTGAGCAGGGCCACGGCCACCGAGATGAAGAGCGCCTGAAACATCTTGGCAAAGAGCCCGAGCCCACCCCGATCGATGACAACGACGAAACGGGGCTGCGAATAGGTGCGGCGGTGATCGTCGTCGATGTCGGAGCGACCCCGACTGGTCTTGTAGGTGTGCGGGTTCTCCACGGCGATGCATCGCACGATGCGGTAGTTCGAGAGCGTGGCCCGGTGGCTGATGGCGGTGTCGAGCTCGTCGGCGACAAACACCAGCTCACCCCGGGTGTGAGTCGCATTCTCGAACGATGCCACGAGCAGATGGGCATCGATCGGGAACGTGCGGATACGAAACGGCTTGGTGTACGTGACCGAAAGCCGCCGGAGCTCGTAATGCTCGCCCCCGTGATCCACATGCGCCAGGAGCCTCGAGTCGGTGATCAATCCATCAACCGCGATGAGACGGTCAAAGGGGTTGAAGGCGTCGTCTTTCGCGATGTCCCCCCACCGACACCAGACGTCGATCACCGCCGACCATGTACTGTCGTGGAGCGACACGCCGCCGATGCTCTCGAGGTAAAAGCCGATGGCCACGCGGCGGGCCCCGGCCGTGGGCACATCCTCGATCGGCTCGGCCCCGGGGTCCGGCAGGGCTGGGTCGAGCGTCGCCTCGAGCGCCATGCGTTCGCCCCGTCGAGCCTCCCACTGCTTACGGGCCAGCACGAATGACGGGAGCAAGAACACCGCCGCCAAGAGCACGAGCCAGCCCTTCATCCACCATGTCAGCAGGGGTGCCGAGTCGGCACGGTGGCGGGTAGTTTGAGAGTGGTCGGTCATCGTCGACATGCATACGGCGTTTTGCGGATGGCCAGAGAGCGTGGAGAATAAGCCGCCGCGGTCAGGCAGAATACCTGGCGACCACCCTGGCCCTGAAACCGCGATGACCACCCGCACCGGAACATGACCCCATGATGCACGTTCTCCGTTCATTCGTTCTCCTCGTCGCCTGTGCCGCGGCGGGGCTCGTGATGGCTGCCGGCCCCAAGACGCCGGCGACGAACCCCGACTTCACCAAGGGCGAAGCCATTGGCAGGAACGGGCCTCATGACTGGACGCTCGGCCCCACGGGTGCCCGCGGCTGGATCTACACGGCGAAAGGCCATTCGCAGGACGCGCGGCAGATTCTCGTAACCGCCGTGGCGAAGGGCTCACCGGTCGACGGAGTGCTCGAGGTTGGCGACGTGATCCTCGGCGTCGGAGGGAAGGCCTTTGATGACGACGCGCGGGTGCGATTCGCGAAGGCCATCGCCGCGGCCGAGTCGGCCGAGGGCAAAGGGGCTCTGCGACTCGTCCGTTGGCGCAGCGGAACCACCGCGACCGTGACCGTCACGCTCCCGGTGCTCGGGAGCTATGCAGCGACCGCACCCTACGACTGCCAGAAATCAAAACACATCGTCGAGACCGGCTGTGCCTCGCTCGCCAGTCGCATGAGTGAGCCAACCTACGGGAAGGGCATGCACTCCATTCCGAGATCGCTCAACGCGCTGGCTCTCTTGGCCAGCGGCAACAAGGACTTCCTCCCCCTGGTCGCGCGAGAAGCCCACTGGGCGGCCGACTTCACGACGAACGGCATGCTTTCCTGGGATTATGGGTACCTCATGACGTTCCTTGCCGAGTATGTGATGGCGACCGGCGATCAATCGGTCATGCCCGGCCTCACGCGGCTCGCGCTCGAGACGGCCCACGGCCAAAGCGCTGTCGGCACCTGGGGGCACCGGTTCGCCCTTCCGAGCGGCACTCTGAACGGTTACGGCTGCATGAATCAGCCGGGCCTTACGCTCACGATCGGCATGGTGCTCGCTCGGGAGGCGGGTGTGAAAGACCCGGATCTCGATCGTGCCATCGCGAAGGCCGCGGGCTTCCTCCGCTGGTATGTCGACAAGGGGGCCGTGCCATACGGCGACCACCCCGCGTACCCGGCGCACGAAGACAACGGCAAGTGCGCGAGCGCGGCGGTCCTCTTCGACCTTCTCGGTGACCAGGAAGCGGCGACGTACTTCGCGAAGATGGCCACAGCGGCCTACGGCGAACGCGAGCGCGGGCACACGGGGAACTACTTCAACATGGTCTGGGCACTCCCCGGTGTCGCCCGGTGCGGCCCGCTGGCGATCGGCGCCTCCATGCACGAACACGGCTGGTATTACGACCTGGCCCGTGACCAACACGGAAAGTTTGTGTACCAGGGGTCGCCAGTGGGCGAAGAAGAGCATGGCAAGTACACCGGCTGGGACTGCTCGGGAAGTTATCTCTTGGGCTATGAGCTCCCGCTCAAGAGCCTTCGGCTGACCGGCAAGAAACCATTCTGCGTGCCGCCGCTGGGCGCCGCCGAGGTGAGTGACGTCATCAAGGCCGGCCGCGACGCCGTCTTCAAGAACGAAGGCAATCCTTATGCGGAGCGGTCGACCGACGAGCTCTTTGCGGGGTTGGCGAGCTGGTCGCCTGTCGTCCGCAGACGGTCCGGCGTGGCACTTGCCAAGCGAGAGGGCGACTTTGTTCCACGGCTTCTTGAGATGCTTGCTGGCTCCGATCGATACGGCCGCTACGGTGCCTGCGAGGCGCTCGGAGCCCTCGGGCCGCGGGCCGATGCCGCTGGGCCACATCTCCGGGCGGCGCTTGCCCAACCCGACCCATGGCTCGAGAGTCTCGCCGCTCAGGCCATTCTCTGCCTCGGGCCGAAGGAGCGGGCCGCCAGCGTCGGCGATCTGCTCGCGGTGACGGTGCGCGCGAATCCGGCAGACACTCGGCGTCATGCGGCGCTCTACGCAAGCACCGTGCTCTTTGCCCGCTTCCCTGGGTCGCGAGCGCCTGCCAAGTGCATCCTCGAGGACTCTCTCGACGGCGTGGACCGCACGCAGTTGCACGAGGCCATCCGGTCGCTCTTACAGCACGAGGACAGCATCGCGCGAGGCGCGGCGGGGTCCACCTACCGCCGCCTTACCGACACCGATCTCGTTACGCTGCTGCCGGACATCACCCGCGCCATCAAGACCGTCTCGCCGAGCAACGAGATGTTCGCCGACGGCGTCCGTCTCTCGGGGCTCGATCTCCTCGCGCGACTCCACATCCGCGAGGGCATGCAACTCTGCATCGACGTCATCGAGCCGGACCGCTGGGGCTCGGGGAAGCGGCTCCCCAGATGCCTGGAGATCCTGCCGCGGTACGGCACCCACGCCAAGGCGGTCCTGCCTGAGCTTCGGGACATTCGCAAAATCTTCGCGGCTAACCGTGGTGCCACGAAGCCACTCGCCGAGCTCGACGCCTGCATCGCCGCGATCGAAGCCAGCACCGACACGCCAACGCTTGTGAGCGTGGAGGAGTTTGCCGCGCAGCCGCGGTAACCGGTGAGCCGGGCCCGAACCGACGTGCCTCTTCCCCCGGGCGACGCGCCGCCGGTTGACCCATGACGTCCTGCGGCCATACCCTCGCAGGTGAGAGCCTGCTCCCTTCCAAAAAAGGATCTGCCATGCGGTTTCATGCCCTGCTTCCCATGCTGCTTGCGTTGACGGCCCTGCCCGCGGCTGTTGCGGCCGACTGGCCCACGTTCCGCGGCGCTGATCGCACCGCGGTCGCCCCCGACACAAACCTCCTCGAGACCTGGCCCGCCGACGGCCCGCCGCTCGTCTGGGAGACCAAGGGCGCCGGCCGCGGCTACGCGAGCCCCGCCATCGCAGGCGACAAAATTTTTACCCTGGGCGACGGCTGCTCCACCACAGGCGACGCCGACGAGTATCTCTCGTGCTTCGATCGCAAAACAGGGAAACAGCTTTGGAAAACAAAAACCGGCGCCCCGTGGACTGACGGCCAGGAATCATGGCAAAGCTCTCGCAGCACGCCCACGGTGGACGGCCCGATGGTCTATGTGATCACGCCATTCGGCCAGCTCATCGCCTGCCGGGTTCAGGATGGCCACGACGTGTTTCGTTTCGATCTCAAGGAGCAGTTCGGCGGCACGAAGGGCGACTCGTGGGGCTATAGCGAGTCGGTCACGATCGATGGCAACAAGCTCGTCTGCACGCCCGGCGGCCCAAAGGCCACGATGGTCGCCCTCGACAAAAAGACAGGGCGTCCCCTGTGGGCCTGCCCGGTCCCGAACGATCCCGGCGCCGGCCATGCCTCGATCGTGATAGCCGAGGTGGGGGGCAAGCGGGTGTATGTGACGACGACCGCCGGTGGGGCCATCGGCGTCGACGCCAAAACGGGCAACCTGCTTTGGACGTATCCGATCGAACGGACCACCGCCGTCATCCCCACGCCGATCATCCGAAAGGATCTCGTCTTCTTCTCAGCAGGCTACAAGCGGGGCGGGGCACTGCTGCGGCAGGTGCCCAAGAGGGGCCAGATCACGATCGAGGAGGTCTATCCCTTGAACACCGAGCTTGCCAATAAGCATGGCGGCATCGTGCTCGTGGGAGACCATCTCTATGGTGACTCCGACGACAAGGGCATTCCGTTTTGTGCCGATCTCATGACCGGCAAGCTGGCCTGGAAGGAGCGGGGCAGCGGACGAAACTCCGCCTGCGTGGTCGCGGGCGACGGCCATGTCTATGTGAAGTATTCCGACGGCACGCTCTCGCTCGTAAAGGCTGACCCGTCGGGTTATCACGAAGTCAGCAGCTTCAAGGTGCCCGGCAGTGGTGATCGCCCAAGCTGGGCTCACGCCGTGATCCTCGATGGCCTTCTCTTCCTCCGCGAGGGTGACGCCATCCTCTGCTACGACATCCGGGCCAAGTGACAGCTATCCAAGGAGCGTCCAGAGCTTCGGGCCGAACACGATGCAGGCGAGCACGACGGCGGTGAACACGGCCGCCATGACGCCCCCGCTGGCGATGTCGAGGGCATCGCGGAGGTTGTCGTCGGGGTAGCGACCAACGGCCTTCGCCATCGCCTCGATGGACGTGTTGAATACCTCGGCCATGAGCACGAGACCGATCCCGAGCGTCACCATGCACCACTCGGTGGGCGAGGCCCCTAGCCATGCGGCGAGCCCCACCGCGAGAGCAGCCGCCGCGAGGTGGGGGGCAAAGCTCGACTGCGTGCGGACAGCGACGAACATCCCGCGAAACGCGTCGTAAAACTTCCCAAGCCAGGATCGAGGTGGCGGCTTCACGGGCGTGGTCAGACTTCAGCCCACCTTCACGTAGGGGTCGCCCTTCTTCCAATTGCACGGGCACAGCTCGTCGCTCTGCAGCGCGTCGAGGACGCGGAGCACCTCGGCGACGTTGCGGCCTACGCGACCCTGGTTCACATCGACCCACTGGATGATGCCATTGGGATCCACAATGAACGTGGCCCGCAAACAATACCCCTCGGTCTTCTCGAGGATGCCCAGTTCGGGGGCGAGCTTCTGGGCGGCGATGAGCGGGTAGTCCAGCTTCTCGAGGTCAGGATGGGCACGCCGCCAAGCGAGATGGGAAAACTCGTTGTCGGTGCTTCCGCCGACGACGCTCGTATCGCGATCGGCAAAGGCCTTGAGCTGCTTGTTGAACTCGGCCAGTTCCGTCGGGCAGACGAACGTGAAATCCTTGGGATAGAAGAAGTAGACCACCCACTTACCCGCGTAGTCGGCGCTCGAAAGCAGTTTCACGTCGTCCTTGCCGGTGCCGACGCAGGCCTGGCACGCGAACTGAGGAAACGTATCGCCGACGGTGAGCATGGGGAATCTCCGGGGTGCCTTTGGTGGGGAACCCGAGTCTACGGGCGGCCCCCAAAGGGTTCAACACGCCTCTTGATGCCGCCTGGCACGCGCGCGGGGAAGAGAGCATCACTCACCGCTTCTGGCACGTCGAGCAGTACACCGTCGTTCGTCCGGCGATCACCCGACTCCGGAGCGTCGCCTGGCATCGGCGACACTCCCGGCCCCCGCGTCCATACACCCGATGCTCGAACTGAAACCCTCCGGCCCGGCCGTCGGCATCGACGTAGTTTCGCAGGGTGCTTCCCCCCGAGGCCAAAGCCCGCTCGAGCAGGTCGCGCATGGCGTGTACGAGTTGCTCCACGGCCTCGGCCTTCAGTCGGTGGGCCTGCCTGAGCGGATTGAGCCCGCAGGTGAAGAGCAGTTCATCGACATAGATGTTTCCCAGGCCGGCGACGACGGACTGATCGAGGAGCACTGCCTTGAGGCCGCGGGTGGTGCGGCGCAGGCACGCGTGCAGCGTGGCCGGTTCGATCGTCAAGGCGTCATCCCCCAGCCTGCTCCAGCGGGATGTGACGAGAGCGGCCTTCGTCGGGAAACACCAGACGCCGCCGAACCGCCGCGGATCATGAAAGGACACGACCCGACCATTGTCGAGATGCCAGATGATGTGGGTGTGTTTCTCGGAGGCGGGTGGCAGCGGCGGCGAATGGTGCACCACCGATCCAGTCATGCCAAGATGGATGCACAAGGCCGGTGATGCTTCGTCATCGCTCACCACGGCCAGTTGCTTGCCACGACGATCGAGCAGGGTGACCGTCCGGCCCTCAAGCAATGCCGCCCGCATGGCCTTTGCCGTTCGCGGTCTCGTGCTACCGAAGTCCACCACGTCTGCCCGGCGGAGCTCCACCCGCTCGATCCGTCGGCCCATGACATGGGCGGCAAGCGATCGTCTGACCCGTTCGACTTCTGGAAGCTCTGGCATGGCGACAGCTTATGACACTGCCGCGGCTTGGCGATGTGAGCGAGGATCTTCCGGATCGGTGGGCCGGGGGTTCGTTGCAACCGGAGGAAGGCCATGGGTGGCAATCGTGTTCGGCACGGCGACGGCAGCGTGCGGGTGAAAACCCCTCAATAAAAAAGTCCAGCAGTGCGCATACTGGATAGCAATGAACGACCTCCCCGCCCTGCGCTCCCGCGATCCCCTTGCCTGCCACGATCCTGCCACCGGCCGGACGGTGCTTGTGGCACCACGCCGGGACGAGCGGCCAGACGACGACGCCCTGGCCACCGAAGGTGGACCCCCCACGACTTGGTGCCCCTTCTGCGCGGGCAACGAATCGCGAACACCGCCGCCGGTCTTGGTGGCCCCTGGCGCGACGCCTGATGCCTGGCTCGCACGGATCATCCCCAACCGATATCCGTTCGTCGAACACGCGCCGCCAGAGTCGCGTGTTCTCGTCGATAGCCACAGGCCGGCCCACGGCATTCACGATGTCGTCATCGAATCGCCGCGGCACGACTCCTCGATCCTGACGGTCGCCGCCGATGCCTGGCAAGCGTCGTGGTCGCTCATTCAGCGTCGTCTCGCATCGCTTGCCTCCCGCAGCGATCTCACGTGGGGCACGGTCTTCAAAAACTCGGGGCCGCAGGCAGGAGCGTCGCTTGCGCATGTTCACAGCCAGCTTGTGGCCATCGATTTTGTGCCAGCAGCGCTTGCTGCTGAGCTTGCCGCGGCAGCCTCGCGGGCCGATCTCTTTGCCGACATGCTCGCTGAGGCCGCTGCCAGCGGTCGCATCGTGAGCTCGCGTGGCGACCTCGTGGCGATCGTGCCCGTGGCGCCGCGTCAGCCGTGTGAGACCTGGATTCTTCCGACGTTGCGCGAGGCCCACTTCCATGCCACAAGTCCCGCGCGGGTGGCGGCTCTCGCCGAGCTTGCCCGCGACATCGTCGGTCGGATTGCCGGCGTACTCCCGAAGAGCGACTACAACTGGTGGCTCCACGAAGCACCGTGGCATGATGCCGGCCCGGTGGCCGACCGCTGGCACTGGCACCTCGAGATTCTGCCGCGCACGACGCCGCTTGCCGGCTTTGAGCTGGGCACCGGCTGCCACGTTACCGCATGGCCCGCTGCCGAAGCCGCCGCCCGGCTGCGGGATGCGCTTTGAAGTCGGTCCAAGGAATGAATGGGCTCCTTGAAAGATCCGCGAGGGGTTGTGCGTGTCGTAGAGCCGGCGTTGTAGGCCGAGCACAGCCAGGATGGCGAAGCACGGGCTACACCGAGTGAGCGAAGGGCACGGATGCCCGTAGCAAAACGTCCGGCTCTCGCGGCACGGGCAAGCCCGAGCCGTCGGCGACCAAGACGGCTGCCCGCCCGTCGGCAAGGTCTTGCCGACCGGCACAGCCAGCATGGATGACACTCCTGAGGCCCCCTCAGGATGGCGGTCCACCGCCAAAAGGGTTTGGCGCGGAGAGAGAAGACCCTGACAATCGTTTCACGGCGCGGGCCTTGCGCGTCATCCATCATCTCCGCTTCGTCGCAGGAACTCTCCCGGCATGTCTCCCGCTGTCCGTCTTGTCTTTGTCCTCCACGACCACCAGCCGGTGGGCAATTTTGACGGCGTCATCGAGGCAGCCTGGCAGGACTCCTACCAGCCGATGCTCGAACTGCTCGAGCGGCATCCGCATGTGCGGGTGGGCGTCCACACGAGCGGGCCGCTGGCCGAGTGGCTCGACCGGCATCATGGCGACTACCTCGACCGACTCGCCCGCCTCGCGGCCCGCGGCCAGGTGGAGATCGTCGGTGGTGCGTTTCAAGAGCCCGTACTCGCGATGCTCCCCTCGCGGGACCGCATCGGGCAGATCGCACAGTTCAAGAGCTGGCTCGAGCGCCGCCTCGACACCACCGTCAGCGGCATGTGGGTGGCCGAACGGGTCTGGGACTCTGGCATGACCGAGGACATCGTCGCTGCGGGCATGCGCTGGACGATCCTCGACGACTCGCACTTCAAGGCCGCGGGCCTCCCCGAAGATGTGCTCGATCGACACTGGCTCACCGAGTCGGACGGCGCCACGCTTGCCGTGTTCCCCGTGAGCGAGCGGCTGCGGTATGTGATTCCGTTTGCGGCGCCCGAGGCAACAATCGAACACCTCCGATTCCTCGCGAGCCGGAGGCACGGCGCCCTTGCCGTGTTCGGTGATGACGGCGAGAAGTTTGGCGTCTGGCCCGACACCTACCGTGCCTGTTTTGAAGAAGGCTGGCTCGAAAAGTTTTTTTCGCTCCTCGAGGCCAACCGCGACTGGGTTTCGATGTGCCTGCCGAGCGAAGTGGTCCGCGAGGTGCCGCCGGCCGGCACGGTGTGGCTGCCCGAATGCAGCTACCGCGAGATGACCGAGTGGGCCCTGCCGCCGGAAGCTCAGCTTGCCTGCCTCGACGCACGGCAGGCCACTGAGGCCGACTTGAGCCTTGCGGGGGTGACACGGTTCATGCGGGGCGGCACCTGGCGGAACTTTCGGCGGCGGTATCCCGAAACCAACGAGATGTATGCCCGGATGATGACGGTGAGCGAGCGGGTCGATGCCCTGCGGGGAAGTGCCACTGCCGACTCTGGTCTCGTCCATGAAGCCGAACAGTCGCTGTACCGTGGCCAGTGCAATTGTGCGTACTGGCACGGTGCCTTTGGCGGCGTCTACCTGCCCCACCTTCGCAACGCGATTTTCCAGGAGCTCATCGCTGCCGATCTCGCCTGCGATCGTGCCGAAGGAAGGCCCGAGACCTGGGTCGAGGCCACTGCCGCCGACTTTGATTTTGACGGGCGGACGGAAGTTCGGCTCGCCAATGACGGCCTCGATGCCTGGCTCGCGCCAGCGAAGGGCGGCATGCTGTACGAGCTCGATCTCAAGGATCAGCGGCACAACCTCCTCGCCACGCTCGATAGGCGACCCGAGGCCTATCACGCCCAGGTGCTCGCCGGGCCTGGAGCAGCACGCAGCATTGTGGATCCGTCGCAAATGGCGATCTTCAAACAAGCTGGGCTCGAAAACATGATCCGCTACGACTCGACCCGGCGGAAGAGTCTCGTGGATCATTTTTGGGATGTGGGCACCGCCGCAGTGGCGGTCGTCGAGGGCCACGCCACGGAGCGGGGAGATTTTGCGACGGGGACATACGAGGCAAGCATCCGTCGCAACCCCGGCCGCGTGCAGGTGCTCTTGTCGCGTGCGGGGAATGTCTGGGGCGTTCCGCTCACGCTCTCCAAGGCTGTCACGCTCGAAGAAGGCTCGCGGTCGCTCGAAATCGCCTACAAGCTCGAAGGCCTGCCGCCTGACTTCAAGCAGCATCTGGCCGTCGAGTTCAACTTCGCGGGCATGCCGGCAAGCGCCGTGGGACGACGGTTCCAGAATGAATCCGGTGGCGACCTTGGCGACTTGGGCGATTGCCTCGACCTCGCGTCCTGCAAGCTGATCGGCCTCGTGGATGGTTACATGAACATCGACGCGAAGCTCGCCATTACCCCAGCGAGCAACGGCGTGCAGGCCGGCCTGTGGACGTTTCCGATTCAGACGGTGAGCCAGTCAGAGAGTGGGTTTGAGCTCGTGCACCAGTCGGTCGTGGTGATGCCACACTGGATCGTCACTCCCGACGCCGACGGCGTGTGGAAGGTGGCAATGCGACTCGTGCTCGGCGCGTCCCGCGAGCCGTCCACAGCGACAACAGCCTGCGCGACCGAGCACCCCGTCCGCGCCGCCGCGGGGTAGCTCTTCGCAATGGAATCTGCACCCGACCAGGCCTCGACGCGGAAGACTACGTTTGCGAGATGGTCGCGATCCTTCGCAATCGGTCTGTACGCAATGATGATGGTCGCGGGTGCGGTCCAAATACTCTCCCCCGAGAATGGAGCGGTTTATCTCACCTGCGCGCTGCTCTGTGCCCTTCTGGCCACGGGCTGGGCGGATTGCGATACACGAGCCCGCGGGATCACGATTCTGCCGGTCTTGTACATGCTGTACTTCATTTTTTGGCCAGGCGGGGCCGTTGTCTACTTGCTCTATCGCTCGGGCTCCGCGGGCTCATGACGGCGGTCATTCACGGGCTCGGACTGGCGGCAACGTTTGTCGCATCGTTCTATGCAACCTTCTATGGCCTGCACTTCGCGGGTCTGCTCGATAGCCGATATTACCGATAGGCTGATTCCTATCGCTGCGGGGCTTTCGCCATACTTGCTGCCATGCCTGATGAATACGAAAAGTATGAGAAGGCCTGCGCAACGATCCGTGCGGAGAACGAGGTCTGGTTCATCAAGAAAGCGATGTGGGCATCCCCGACCACGATCAAGAGCAATGCCGCCAGCCTCAAAACGTTCTACGCGTCTATGTGCGAACGCGGCGACGTGAACGCCCAAGACGTCGCAGACCTGCGCCTCACCATTCGCGAAAACATGGAGGAGTGGATCGCAACCGTGCAGCGGTACGACGACCCGGATATCACGGATATGAACGAGGTCTGGGGCTTTTGAACGCGCAGGCAGGCTCCGCGCCTTCCGCACAACTGGCGGTGCTCCACACGAGATCATCGCGAGGTAGCGTTTCGCCATGGTCGAATGCATTGAAGTGTTCTTCGCCGGCCACCGCCTAGGTCAGCATGAGCACCCTAATCTCTCGCATCACGATTGATCCGTTCGTGTGCCATGGGAAGCCATGCGTCCGTGGGCTCGGGTATCCCGTCGAGACGCTGCTTGAGTTGCTCAGCGCGGGCATGGCGACCGCCGAGATTCTGGCCGACTACGAGGATCTGGAGCGTGAGAATCTGCTCGCCGTCTTGGCCTTTGCGGCCATGCTAGCGTAGACCCGACGGCTTCAACGGGCACCATCAGCAACCGCGCATGAGAGGCGCTCGTGGTCCCCCTCATCCCGGACATCATCGATGCATTCTGCTCGCACTCGTTCATCGAGCGTGGGCAGTCCGGGATGATTGTTCGGGTGTAGGTACTTCATACGAACGCGGCACGGTTCCACCAGTTTAGTGGCGGCGAGAAGGTTGCGCTGCCGTGGGGCAGGAGCGTGACTGGGACGCCGGGCAGATGCCGGGCGATCTCCGCGAGGGTCGCGCGGGTGATGGCGGCATCACTTGCCGGCCCGTCATCGGGGCGTGACGGAATCACCTGCGAGAGCACGCAGGCGGCGACGTGAAGCCCTTCGGCCCGCGCTGCCATCACCGTCGCGAGTGTACGGCCGATTCCGCCGAGGCGTGCGGCATCGATCACGATGATTGGGAAGCCGAGGTCGCGTGCAAGCTCCACGCCGAGCGTGTGTTCGCCGAGCGGTGAAAAGAGTCCGCCCGCCCCTTCCACGACGACGATCTCGCTCTCGCTCGTCCAGCGCGAAAGGCCGTCACGGAGAAGTTGGTCATCGACCGAGCGGCCTTCCGCGCTCGCCGCATGTGGTGGCGCGAGCGCGGCTTGAAACACCTGAGGGCACACGGCCGCCGGGGTGAGTGGCCGGCCAGCGGCCTCCCAAAGCAAAACAGGATCGCCACCAGGTGCGTCCGCGGAGGCGAGTCCACTGGCCGCTGGCTTGTAGACACCCACCCGCCTGCCAGCGGCGACGAGCGACGTGACGATCGCCACCGCCGCGGCTGTTTTGCCAACGTCCGTGTCGGTCCCGGTGATGAAGAGGCCACGGCAGTTCATGTCGCGTCGGTCTGAGGTGAAGACACCATTGCTCCATGAGCTAACCGGTTCTATACTTGCAACACAAATGAGAACGATTCTCAGTCCTTCTGTTGCGGCGTGTGAGCCTCGTGCCCAGGCGAGCGGCCTGTCGAGCCTCGAGGGCGTTGGCATCGGTGCGTCAGTCCGCGTCGCGGACGTCGCCGGGGACGATGCCGTGGCGATCCGTCTTTTGGAGATGGGTCTCACGCCGGGGGTGATGGTCCGCGTTGCGGGTCGGGCCCCGTTTGGCGACCCGCTCGAACTGGAGCTGCGGGGATATCGCCTTTCGATCCGCCGTGCCGAAGCCAGGCGAGTGACGATTCATTCTCCCTGAGCGACTCTTCCTTCGGCCGCGGCGATTCATGCACAAGCTCCAAGACGGCCAGGCTTCGACCCGGCTCACCGTGGCCCTCCTAGGCAACCCCAACACCGGCAAGAGCACGCTCTTTTCCGCAGTCGCCGGTATCCCAACGCGGGTCGGCAATTTCCCCGGGGTCACCGTCGAAGAAAAGATTGGCCGACTCCGCCACGTCGGTCACGAGATCGACCTCGTGGATCTGCCCGGCACCTACAGCCTCATGGCTCAGGGGCCCGACGAGCAGGTGGCCGTCAACGTTCTCTATGGCCGGCAGCCAGGGGTGCCGAAGCCCGACGTCGCGGTCGTCGTGGTCGACGCCACGAACCTCGAGCGCAGCCTCTTTCTGGCCACGCAGGCCACCGAGGTCGGCCTCCCGATGGTCGTGGCGGTGTCGCTTGCCGACGTGAGCGACCGCAAGGGAATCGCGATCGACATGGGGAAACTTTCGCGGCGACTCGGCTGCGCCGTCGTCCGCGTGGCCCCGCCGCGGGGCGAAGGACTCGATGCCCTTAAAGATGCGATCCTTGAGGCCCCAGCGCGGGGACGGCCCCCTGCGTTTTCTATCGAGCATGACGACGCTGACAACGGTCGTCCGCCAGTTGCCCGCGACGCGATCGCCCGCTACCGGGCCATCGAACGGCTGCTATCGGACGTCGTCCATCGCCGCCCGACACGCCCCCTTTCTGAAGACCGCATCGATTGGCTTCTCACGCATAGGCTCTGGGGCACGCTCACCTTCGCGGCCGTGATGCTCACAATCTTCAGTTCGATTTTTTGGTTGGCCGCGCCGCTGATGGATCTCATTTCCGCCGGAGTGGATGCTGTGGCCGCTCAGGTTGGGGCAGTCCTCCCCGATGGTGCCCTGCGCGATCTCGTCGTCGATGGTGTGATGGCGGGTATTAGCGGCGTCGTCGTGTTTGTGCCACAGATCGCGCTGCTCTTTTTCTTCATCGCACTCCTCGAGGGCTGCGGCTATCTGGCACGCGCCGCGTACCTCATGGACCGCCTGCTCGTGGGCGTCGGACTCTCCGGCAAATCCTTCATCCCGCTTTTGTCGTCGTTTGCCTGTGCGATCCCTGGCATCATGGCGGCTCGCACGATCGAGAACCGCCGTGACCGGCTCCTCACGATCGTGGTCGCGCCCCTCATGAGCTGCTCGGCACGGTTGCCGGTCTACTTGCTCCTGTGCGGTGCCTTCGTCCCCAACGTCGCCGTCGGCATTTCCTTCCTGCGACTCCCGGCGGTCGTGCTGGCGTCGATGTACGCCCTCGGCGTTGTGGTCGCTGCAGCCGTCGCCTGGCTGCTTTCGAGCACAATTTTTCGAGGGGACCCGCAACCGTTCGTGATGGAGCTGCCCGGCTGGCGATGGCCGCAGGCCGCGGTTGTCCTCGAACGGGCTCGGGAAGCAGCCTGGTCGTTCCTGGCGAGCGCCGGCACGGTCATCCTCGCGGTGAGTGTCGTCGTGTGGGCGCTTTCGAACTATCCGAAGAACGAAGACCTGATTGCGTCCGATATGAAGGCCGAACGAGCGGCGGTTGAGGCCCGGCTTATCGATCCGGCCACGCCCGATTCGGAGCGGGAAGTGCTCGCGGAAGAGCTTGCTGCATTCGCGACGCCAGAAGGCGCCGAAGCGGCCCGTCGCGGAGCGATCCAGCGGCAGAGCATCCTCGGCCGAACCGGTCGGTTCATCGAACCGGTCGTCCGGCCCTTGGGCTGGGACTGGCGGCTGGGCTGCGCGGCGCTCGCGAGTTTTCCCGCGCGGGAAGTTGTTTTGGGAACGCTTTCGGTGCTCTATAACCTTTCACCCAATGACGATACCGACGAAGGGACTGCCCTCACCCAGCGGCTCAGGGCCGCCCGCTGGGACGACACGAATCGCCCGGTCTTCACGCTGCCGGTGGCCCTGTCTGTGATGGTGTTTTTCGCGCTGTGCGCCCAGTGTGCCAGCACGCTCGTGGTGATGGCCCGCGAGACAGGTTCTTGGCTCTGGCCCGTGATCACGTTTGTGTACATGACGGTGCTCGCGTGGCTTGGAGCCTTCGCGATCTATCAGTTCGGCACCTGGATGGGCTGGTAACGATGCTCCAGGACGTCCTGGCAATCGCCATCGCACTCGCCGCCACGGCATGGCTTGCGTGGACCCTCAGGCGGCGCCTCAAAAAACCTTCCTGTGGTCCCACCGCAGGAACCCCACCCGGCACCGACGGATTCGTCGCGCTCGACGACCTTGCCGCACGCGCAAAAAATCGGGGCGACCCTAAGGATCGCCCCGATCGTTGATCTCGGTATTGATTGAGGTCCGCTTCGCGGCCCTCGATCAATACATGTCGTAGTCGCCGCCGTGACCGCCGCCAGCCTTGCCCTTCGATTCCTTCTTGGGCTTCTCGGCGATGAGGGCGTCGCTCGTGAGCAACAGCGTCGAGACGCTCGTCGCGTTCTGGAGCGCCGTGCGGGTCACCTTCGCTGGGTCGATGACACCGGCCTTCACGAGGTCTTCGTACACATTGCTCGCGGCGTTGTACCCAAAATTGCCGGTGCCCGCGAGCACCTTCTCACACACGATCGAGCCGTCCTGGCCGGCGTTTGAGGCGATCATCGAGAGCGGCGCCCGGGACGCCCGCACGACGATCTGGTAGCCGATCGCTTCGTCATCCGAGAGGCCCTTGGGCTTGAGCTGCGAGCAGGCCCGCAGGAGCGCCACACCGCCACCCGGCAGAATCCCCTCTTCGACGGCCGCCCGCGTGGCATGCAGGGCGTCCTCGACGCGGGCCTTCTTCTCTTTCATCTCGCTCTCGGTGGCAGCCCCGACGTTGATCTTGGCCACACCGCCGGAGAGCTTCGCGAGCCGCTCTTCGAGCTTTTCGCGATCGTAGTCGCTCGTGGAGTTCTCGATCTCGCGACGGATCTGCTCGATGCGACCCTTGATGTCGGCGGCCTTGCCGGCACCCTCGATGATCGTCGTGTTGTCTTTGTCGATGATCACTTTCTTGGCACGGCCCAGCTCGGTGAGGCCGAGGTTTTCGAGCTTCATGCCGAGGTTCTCGAACACCGCCGTGGCCCCGGTGAGGATCGCGATGTCCTCGAGCATCGCCTTGCGGCGATCGCCGTAGCCAGGAGCCTTGACGGCACACACCTGGAACGTGCCTCGGAGGCGGTTGATGACGAGCGTCGCGAGCGCCTCGCCGTCCACCTCCTCGGAGATAATGAGCAGCGGCTTACTGGAGTTCACGACCGCCTCGAGCAGCGGCACGATGTCCTTGACGCTCGAAATCTTCTTCTCAAAGACGAGGATGTAGCAGTCCTCGAGGACGCACTGCATCTGCTGGGCATTCGTCACGAAGTACGGCGAGAGGTAGCCGCGGTCAAACTGCATGCCCTCGACGAACTCGATTTCGGTCTTGAGGCTCTTGCCCTCGTCAACGGTGATGACGCCGTCCTTACCAACCTTGTCCATCGCCTCGGCCAACAGCTCGCCGATCTCGGCGTCGTTGTTGGCAGCGATGGCGGCCACCTGGGCCATTTCCTTCTTGCCCTTCACCGGAATCGACATCTCGGCGAGCTTGGCCCGAATGTCTTCGACGGCCTTCTCGATGCCAGCCTTCATCTGGATGGGATTGACTCCCGCCACGACGGCCCGGAGGCCTTCGTTGAAGACGGCCTCGGCAAGCACGGTCGCGGTGGTGGTGCCGTCACCGGCCACGTCGCTCGTCTTGCTGGCGACTTCGCGCACCATGCGGGCGCCCATGTTCTCGTAGACGTCCTCGAGGTCGATCTCCTTGGCGACGGTGACTCCGTCCTTGGTGACCGTCGGGGAACCGAAGCTCTTCTGGAGGATCACGTTACGGCCCTTGGGGCCGAGGGTGACCTTCACGGCGCGGGCGAGTTTCGAGATGCCGCGGCGCATTGCCTCACGGGCTTCCTGGTCGAATGCCATCATCTTGGCCATGGTGCGAATCTCCTGAGAAAGGGTTTTGAAGCTGGGGGTCTGAGTTGGGATCGTGATGTCGAACTGCGGGACTGAAGACGCCGCATCGCGCGGACGTCCAGCCCCAAAAACAATCAGCCGAGGATGGCGAGGATGTCGTCTTCCCGCATGAGGAGGAGCTCGTCGTCGCCGATCTTGAAAGGCTCGCCGGCGTAGCTCGTGAAGACGACGCGATCGCCAGGCTTGACCTGGAGCGCGTGGCGGATGCCCTTGAGATCACACTTCCCTTCGCCCACGCTCACGACGGTGCCGCGGGCGGGCTTGTCCTTGGCGGAGTCGGGCAGCAGGATGCCGCCGGAGGTCTTCTGCTCGCTCTGTTCACGTTCCACGACAACGCGGTCGCCGAGCGGAATGAGCGTTGACTTCTTGCGGGCGGGTTTGGTAGCGGTGGCGGTGGCTGACATGCTGGACGAAACCTCTTTCCTGAAGAAGGATTTTGGGGTGTGGATTAGAGCGGCGCGCCAGACGGCCATTCTTCGGAGACGGGGCCCATTTGGCCCTCGCTCGAAAACCTGCCGTCGCCGGCCCGTCGAGAGCCGGCAGACCCAAAGGAGAGCAAGTGGCGCGCCACATGCCAGGCAGTCCCCGAAAATACAGCCCTTGAACCTGTTTTCGTGGGGTTTCGGCAGGTTGATGGGCGATGCCGTGCCCGTCCTGTCGCACCTTGCCCTGCTGCCAGTTTGGCAGCGGCCGTGGCCTCCCTCATGGCACCCGGCGTCCAGAATCAGTAAGGTTCAGGCCTTCCCGCAGCCAGCGGGGCGGCGGAGGGATTCGGTCATGGCGACGCATCGGCGGATCGACGTTTCCAAAACGGGAGATGTCTCGGTCGTCACCTTTACCGATCCGAAGATCCTTGATGAGGCCGTGATCCAGGAGCTCGGCGGCGAGCTTTTTGGGCTCGTTGAGGTCGACAATCGCAAGGCCATCCTCCTTGATTTCACGGGGGTCGAGTTCCTCTCGAGCGCTGCCCTTGGCAAACTGATCACGTTCGACCGCAAGCTCAAGACAGCGAAGGGGCGGCTCAAGTTCTGCGGGCTCGTGCCGGGGATCCTGGAGGTGTTTCAGGTGACCAAGCTCAACAAGGTGTTTGACATCCGTGCCGAGCGAGCCGAGGCCCTCGCGGCGTTTTCGTGACACCTGAGTTCCGGATTTACCTTTCATAGGCCCGTTCGTCAGATCGATTCGACCACGGAACGCGTTGGAGCATTGGCGATGGCGGACAATGACCAGGCCGAGGTGTGGAAGCGATCGCTCACGCTCCCGAGTGCGCGTGGGTCGAGCAGGCTTGTGACAGATGACCTGCTCGAAAAGCTGGGGCACTATGGCTGGCCGCCCGACGACATCTTCGCGATTCACTTGGCCGCCGAGGAGGCGCTTGTCAACGCCGTCGTCCACGGCAATAAGCTCGATCCCGAAAAGACCGTCCATGTGGAGTGCCTCGTCTCCCCCGAGCTCATGCGAATCGAGGTCACCGATCAGGGTGAAGGATTCGATCCGAAGCGGGTGCCCGACTGCACGCTCGCGGATCGGCTCGAGTCCCCTGGCGGCCGTGGCGTGATGCTCATGCGGTCATTCATGACCCGGATCGAGTACAACGCCAAGGGCAACAGCGTCCTCCTCGAAAAACGCCGCGACCCGCCGCCCGAAGCGTAGCTGAGCCGCCACGGCTCCTGGCGTCGCCCCAGCCGGGCGAGCGACACGCCGGACCAGTCTCGATTTCAAGGGCAGAACCCGCTATTCTTCAGGTCTATTCCCCGATAGCTCAATGGTAGAGCGGCGGACTGTTAATCCGTAGGTTGTAGGTTCGAGCCCTACTCGGGGAGCTTCTTGCCACTCGGGCCACGAGTGGCGGTCAGAGGCGGGGGGGTGGCAAGGCCGTCGGCCTCCGGCAAGCAGTCGATGACAAACGCCGAACCTTCCCCGCTATCGCTCTCGACCGTACCGCTGATCGGCGTGGCAGTGAACGCCGCCCTTGCCACCATCAAGATTCTCGCCGGGTTCTTCGGCAACTCCTACGCCCTCATCGCCGATGGCATCGAGTCCACCTCCGACATCGTGACGTCGCTCGTCGTGTGGGGCGGTCTCCGAGTCAGTGTGGCACCCGCCGATGAACGGCATCCCTACGGCTATGGCAAGGCCGAGGCCCTCTCCGGCATCGTCGCCTCCCTCGCCCTGTTGGCAGCGGCGGCGATGATTGCCTTCCAGAGCATCCGTGAGATCCTCACACCCCACCACCTGCCCCACTGGTCCACGTTGCTGGTGCTGGTGCTGGTTGTCGCCACCAAGTTGATCCTCGCTCGCTGGATCGGCGGCATCGGTGCGGAAGCCGAGAGCACGTCACTCCAAGCTGATGCATGGCATCACTGGGCCGATGCCCTGACCTCCATCGCCGCCTTTGTGGGCATCAGCATCGGCCTTATCGGTGGCCCCGGCTACGAACCTGCCGATGACTGGGCGGCATTACTCGCCTGCGTCGTGATCGTGTTCAGTGGCCTGAGCCTGCTGAAAATGGCGATCCGCGAACTATTGGATGCCGCCCCCGCTAAGGATTTCGAGCAGAAGGTCCGGGATTTGGCCTCGGGGGTCGAAGGTGTTCGGGCTTTGGACAAATGCCGGATTCGCAAGAGCGGCACCCGGTACTTCGTTGAACTCCATGTCGAGGTCGACGGGCACGCCACCGTGCAGCACGGTCACGAGATGAGCGGCAAGGTCCGCAGCGTCCTCAAAAACTCACCCCTGCGGATTGCCGACGCCTTCATCCACATCGAACCGGCCCGGCGGGATGTCTCGTGATGGCTCGCCATCAACTGCAGCATCGTCTGCCCCAGCGCATCGCCGAGCACGTCTTTTACCCCATCGACCAATTCCAGGTATTCCTGCCCGTTGAGCAGGTGACGCTTCAGGTCCAGCCACTGGTCGATCTTCTCGAGGCCGTTCCACGTGTCCTCCGCGTTGCCTGGGTTCTTGAACACGGCCGCCTGACCGTCCAGATCGCTCATCACCTGCTGGTGGTAGCTGCCGGTAATCGAGTCGCCGATCAGCAGCACCCGCGGCAAGGGCCGGGTCAGCGTCTTGCGGTCGGCCAGCGCCAGGCGGATCGTCTCGGTCACCTTCGGCGCCAGGTTGCCGACGCTGTGCACGTTGTTGCTCTTGGGAAAGCCCTGCCGGCGGACGTCAGCGTTCAAATCATTGATGATCACCCCATACTCCCGCATCACCTTCGCCGCCGCCGCTGGACGGCAGACAGTAGTCGTGGCTGAGGTCGAAGCGAGCCGCGATTGAACCAGATCGGATGCCGTGTCCCGTAACGCAGGATCATCACCGGCTGCTCCAGGGCGTCGTACAGCACCGCATCGTCTAAGCCCAACCCACTCACTGGCCATTCCTGTCTTTCAGAAACGCGTACTCGGGCTCGGTCGCGATCACCGCCGGCAGTGTCCCCGGCCCCGCCTCGGCCGTCTCCTGCTTGAGCGGCACCACCACGCCCTGCTCCAGGACACACTCGTCCCCGGCGAGGATGAACACCTTGATCGGCGCGGTCGTGCAGCCAGACCGCATGCGCTGTGACCGTCGGTGGCCGCCCCCTGAGACCACCGAAAAGCACCCTGCCAAAAACGTTTTTGGAGGCTGGGCGCAGACTGGATTCGATGCCGAGCGTTCCTGGCGATTACCGCTTAGTGAATGTCAATCACGGGCAGTTCGTCGGGCTGGCCCGGGATGAGGCCGAGCTTCTTGAGAAACTTGTCGGCGGCGATGAAGGTGCGGGGCTTCCACGGCTCGCTGTTGAAGAAGCCGTGGGGCTGACCCTCGGCCGACCAGAACTCGACGTGCTTGACGCCGGCGTCTTGGAGCTTCTTCTCGGCGGCTTTCCACCCTGGAAGCCACTTATCCTTGGTGCCGAAGAAGACAATGGCGGGGGGAAACTCGCCGGTGACATGCTCCAAGAAATCCACCTCGGGATCGGTCTGGTCTCCCGGGGCAAGCGCCGGATTGAAAAGCAGATAGGCCACAACAGACGTGCCGAACCCTTCCGGATCGCGTGGGTCGTCGAGGCCGGGATTCGTGGTGGCAAGCAGACTCACATGGCCGCCTGCCGAGCCTCCGCCCGCAATGAGCCTCGCGGGATCGACGCCCAGCTCACCGGCGTGCTGCTTGAACCAGCGAATCGCGCTCTTGGCGTCGGTGATACACACACGCTTGGGGCTGACGCCTTCTTGGGCGTCTTGCCCACCGCCCTTCGTGTCCTCGCGACGGGCAAGCGTGTAGTCGGCCGTGGCAGCAACAAGCCCACGGCTCGCGAAGTACGCACAGAGATCTTGGAACTGCGATCGGTTGCCGCCCGACCAGCCGCCCCCATGAAACATGATGATGCCCGGCACCGGCGGGCTCTTCGGGCCATGCCCCTTCGGAACGTGAACCTCAATCTCGCGGGCGTTCTCGCCGTCGCCCTTGTACGTGAAGATTTTGATTTCGGGTGCGTCGGGCCTCTCCTGGGCGGCCGCATCATTCTGCTGCGGCAAAGTTTCTCGAGCGTCTGCGTCCAGCTCGGGATAACGAGACTCGCGGACCTGCGTGAGCAGCGCCGTCATGGCCTTCACGCGATCCGGGTGTTTGCTCGCGAGGTTGTTTCGTTGGCCGATGTCGTCCTTGAGGTTGTAGAGTTCGACCGGGCCGTCGTCATCGGCCGGATACCCATGCTTCGTGTCCCAGGCCTTCGGCGCCGGGCGGCCGTAGCCGGTTTTGGCATCCACGAGCAGCCAGTCGCCGTCGCGAAACGCGTAGCGGCCTGCAAACGTATTGTGAACCATGTGAGAGCGTGGCGGCTCGGCCTCGCCTCTGAGATACGGAAGAAAATTGAAGGAATCGATGGCCTGGCCAGCGGGGATCTCGAGATCGAGCGCCGCGGCCAGCGTGGCCATGAGATCGACCTGAGACACGAGTGCCTCAGAGACGCAGCCGGGCTCCGTGACCCCCGGCCAGCGGACGAGAAACGGCACATGATGGCCGCCCTCATACATGTCTCGCTTGAGTCCCCGGAGCGGTGCCGCCGACCAGTGACCGTACCTCTCGTCGCGGGCATAGGCATAAAATTCCGGGCCGTTGTCGGCAGTGAAGATGACGATCGTGTTGTCGGCGTGGCCACTCTCCTCGAGGGCCTCGAGGATTCGTCCTACGGCCGCGTCGGTCTGAAACACAAAGTCGCCGTAGGGGCCGGCCTGGGATTTTCCGTCGAACTCGTCGTTGGGGATGATCGGCGCATGCGGCGATGAGAAGGGCACATAGAGAAAGAAGGGCTCCTTCTTCCCCCTGCGACCGCGGACCCACTCAACACTTCTTTCAGTCAGCGTCGGGAGCACTCGATAAAAATCCCAGTCCGCAAGGGCCGGGCCAGGCCGGGCTTCCCACTGGCCCTCCTTCGGGGGTTCCTTAAAGGTGCCGTTGATGACGGCGTTGGGGGCCTGCGGGAAGCGGTCGTCCACGATCCAGGCGTACGGCGGGAAGTTGATGACGTCGTCGCCGAAGTAGTGGTCGAAGCCGTGCGCGAGCGGCCCATTGGGAACAGGCTTCGTCCAGTCGAAGTCGCCAGGCTGGATCGATTTCTTCGGCGTACCAGGCTTGCGGATGGCGTCCCAGTCCCAGCCGAGGTGCCACTTGCCGATGCAGGCAGTTGCGTACCCCTTCTCCTTCAGCATCTCAGGGAGCGTGAGCTGCTCCTGCTTGAACACGGACGCACCAAAGGAATTGACGATGTCGTGAAAATCCCGCCAATGGTGGCGGCCGGTGAGCATGGCATAGCGAGACGGGGTGCAGATGCCCGAGGAGGAATGGCCGTCGGTACACCGCATGCCCGAGGCGGCGAGCCGGTCGAGATTCGGCGTGGGGATTTTTGAGTTGGGGTTTGAGCAGCCGAGATCGCCGTACCCGAGGTCGTCGGCGTAGAGGAGGATGATGTTGGGCGGGGCAGCGGCCGGCTCCGTCGCCATCGACATGGCAGCGTGGCCGAGCAAAAGCGAAAACACAACGGTGCGTAGAGGCATGCCACGACCTTGGGGAACGGCGTTCAGGGAAGCCCGACGACCACCCAGGTTGACGGGGAGCCCGACGGCCATCCACACTTTTTGATCGAAATCGCCTGAAATAGCCAGAGACCCGATCACGACTCAGTCACGCAAGATGCCATCGTACCAGCGCATCAAAGCCGCCCTCGCGGCCCAGCGGGCGCGTGAGCGCGAGTCATCCGGCCCGCTCGATTCGTCGCTGGCGACATGGCGCAGCGAACTCGACGAACTGGTCGATGCTCACGGCAGCGAGCTTGCGAATCGAGGCATGGAGTATGTCACCAGTATCACGGGCATGCACTATGTCCCGTCCAAGCGACATATCGCTTGCGTGTGCCAGGGCAGCCGGCAGAAACCGTACTTTGTCTCTATCTGCATCGACGACCCGTCCGACGACATGGATTATTGGCTCGACGCGTCCTGCTCCTGCCCATACTCCGATGGTGAGATTCTCTGTAAGCACACGTACGCGGCAGCCACCGTTCTCAAACGGGAGTTTTTTGGCCGTGGCCTCGAGTCGCCGCTCGTGCGATCCATCCTGGGCGAGGCAGAAGCGGATTGGAAGGCAGCGCTTCGGCAGCTTGACGAGTTTCTGAAGCGTCCTGCCAAGGACAGGGACGACTCGCCCGCGAAATCGCAGGCGCGACTCGTCTGGCGGATCATCACGCGCCCCAGCTCGTCCCCATACAGTTCTCCAATCACCGTCGATCCGGTCGAGCAAACACCGAAGACAACCAGAGGTGGCGGCTGGAACCGGGGCCGCGTCATGCGGTGGAACGACCTGGCACGCCGGAAAGACGGGCTTGCAACGCCCGCCGACCTCACGGTGATTCGCGCGACGCCGATCTCCATGTACCAATATGAGCCATTGAGCGACCAATGGTCAACGATTCTCGACGCGCTGGTCGGCCATCCGCTCGTGTTCTACGAAAACCGGCCGATCACGATCCGCCGCGGCATGCTCGGGATGTGCCTTCGAGACCAGCAAGCGGCGTGGCAGTTGACCTCGTCGCTCGACGGCCGATCGCTCATGGAGTTTTCGTTCGTCGCGATTCTCGACGACAACCATCTGGCCGCTATCGACGGCGACGCGAGCGTGTTGGTTCTCGCCACGGCGAAGTCAGACCTCTTGAAGTTTGTGGCGTCGCTCATGAACAACACACCACGCATTCCGAAAGAGGGGCAGGCAGAGTTCTTGAGCCGACTCCCCGCGCTCGAGGAGCTGGTGCCGGTCACGCTGCCAGAGTCGCTCAAGGGCGAGCTCGTCGAAGCGATCACCGATCTCACACTGCGCATCCATCCCGGCGAACTGACCGGGGCTCACCTCGAGCTGCGAATCACGCCCGCCCCCGCAGGCACTGCGTTCGTGCCTGGCCAGGGGCCTATGGAAGTATCTGGCAAGCAGGGCGACGAGCGAGTGCGGGTTGAACGTGACCTCGACGACGAACGCCGCCGAGGTACGACCCTTGCGAACGAGCTCCTGCTGGCCCGGTTCGACTCGCCCGAACCCTTCGCGTGGCAGCTCGCCACGGACGACGACGTGCTCGACGTGCTCGATTCGATTCGCCAGCGGCCCGAGAATGACCCGCTGGTGGTCTGGCCCGAGGACCAGAAGGTGCGCCGCATGAGCGTGCTCGGCGAGATTGCACCGGCTTCACTGAAAGTCGAAATCAAGGACCAGCATGACTGGTTCGGCCTGTCGGGGGCGATCGAGCTCGGGGGCGAGACGATCCCGCTGGCGACGCTCCTGCCAGCGCTGCGGGAAGGACGACGCTACATCCCGCTCGGCAAGGGGCACTTTGCATCGATCACAAAGGCCTTCCGCGATCGCCTTGCATCGGTTGCGGACATGCTGCACTCCAGCCGTGGCAAGCTCGAGTTCAACACGACTGCGGCCCCAGTCATCGCCGACCTTCTCGACGAACAGATCACACTTAAGTCGTCAAAGAAGTGGAAAGAGTCGCTCACGCGCTTGAATCGATCCATCGATCTCGAACCACAGGTGCCGACGACGCTCACCGCAGACCTGCGTGACTATCAGGTTGACGGGTTCAAATGGCTGCGACGGCTCGCCGAGTGGGGCGTCGGTGGTATCCTCGCTGACGACATGGGCCTCGGGAAAACAGTGCAAGCCCTGGCTGTGCTCTTGGACCGACGCGAGGCTGGCCCGATTCTCGTCGTCGCACCGGTGTCGGTCGGGTTCAACTGGGTTCGTGAGGCGGAGCGGTTCGCGCCGACCCTCGCGCCGATGCTCTACCGTGACACGGATCGCAAGGAGTTTCTCGCGTCGCTCGGCCACGGTGACATGCTCATCACGAGTTATCACCTTCTCCTCCAGCATGTTGATGACCTCGCCGGTGTTCGATGGGGGACACTGGTGCTCGATGAGGCCCAGGCCATCAAGAACAGCCAAACAAAGACCGCGCAGGCCGTGCGGAAGCTCGATGCCGACTGGCGGTTTGCCCTCACCGGCACGCCGTGCGAGAACCACCTCGGCGATCTCTGGAGTATCTTTCGTGCCGTTTCGCCCGGACTTTTCGGGAGTTGGGAGCGGTTTCGCGAGGTCTTTGCCAACCCGATCGAGAAGGGAAAGAGTACGGAACGCAAAGGGGCGCTGGCGCGGGTTCTCCGGCCGTTTGTCTTGCGCCGCTCGAAGAGCGAGGTGCTGACCGAACTGCCGCCGCGGACTGAAGTGCAACTCACAGCCGAGCTCTCCGACGCCGAACGGCGCCGCTATGAAGATGCCCGCCTGTCGGCCATCGCCCAGCTTGCCGACGTGGCCAGTGAGACCGGGAAAGACAAGCGTTTTCAAGTCCTGGCCGCGCTCACGAAGCTTCGCCAACTCTCATGCCATCCGAGGCTCGTCGATGCGGGATGGAAACATTCCTCGGCCAAGCTCGATCTGTTCCTGGAAACCGTGGACGAGCTTCGCGACGGCAACCACCGCGCCCTCGTCTTCAGCCAGTTCACATCGCACCTCGCCCTTGTTCGCGAGGCGCTCGACGCCCGGCAGATCACATACCAGTACCTCGACGGTCACACGCCACCCGCCAAGCGCCACGAGCGCGTCGATGCCTTCCAGCGAGGCGAGGGGGAGCTCTTTCTGATCTCACTCAAGGCGGGAGGCACCGGCCTCAACCTCACCGGCGCCGACTATGTGATTCACCTCGACCCATGGTGGAACCCGGCCGTCGAGGACCAGGCCAGCGACCGAGCCCACCGGATCGGCCAGACCCGACCGGTCACGGTCTATCGGCTCGTCGCGAAGGACACGATCGAGGAACAGATCCTCAAGCTTCACGCCGACAAGCGAGACCTGGTCGCTAGCATCCTCGACGGCACTGACCAGGCCGCCAAACTCTCGACCCGCGAACTGATCGACCTCATCGCGCTGGGAAGCCGTCGGACGTAGCCTCCTGTTTTGGACGCCTGGTGTCCCACTCGGCCTTCACTCGTAGCGACAGCTCCGATCGGGGGGCGGCAGATGATCACGGGCCCGTGATCTCACGGAGCTTCTCGAAGAACGCGCGCTTGCGAGGGCTGCTGATGCCCCAGTTCACGGGCACGCTCTGGAAGCCGTCGTCGAAGCCCCCGCCCCGCATTCGGAAGTCGAAGAAGCCCCACGAGGCGTACTCCTCGACGGCAGCCACCAGATTCGACCGAGGCTTGTCGAAGTCGAAGTGATCGTCTTCATTGAAAACGATCAGCAGCTCCCGATCGGGAAGCACCGCCTTCGTCTTGCGGATCTGCTCGGTGATCTGGTTTGGATCGTTCGCCCCATTGCCGTGGAGTAGCAGAAAATCAGCAACGTCGACGACGTTCTTCTTCGGCACGGTCCTGCCACCGTAGCTGGTGCTGACCAGCAGCCCGTGACCGTCACTAATCCTCGCCTGCACGCGGGCGATCAGCTCATGCACTCGTTCGGGCTCGAGGATCGGATGGTCGTAGCGGACGTTGCATTCGTTATTGATCTCGACCAACACGTTGCGGTAGCCGCGATCAAGGAGCCAGTCAGTGGCGTTATCGACGCCGCGGATCACAGCGGCCTCGTCGGCAAGCCGCTCGTCTTGACCAAAGTAGAAGTAGCCCAGGATCACGGCCATGCCGAGCTCATCGGCTCGATCGAGAATCGTCTCGCAGCGGGCCATGAATGGTCACCACGGTGCGTCGCGGCGGCGGGTCGACACTTCCGGCCGGTGCCATGCTACCCAGCGTGAGGACAACGCCGATGATCCAGCGGAACGCCATGGGCCTGATCTCCGGAGGCTTTGATGCTGCGAGGCGTGATCGAAACTGCTACGCGGGCTCGCACACGCCCCGCTGGTTGCCGAGGCCGTCGATGGCAAGGGTCACGACGTCGCCGGCTCGGAGATAGACCGGTGGCTTCATCCCCATGCCGACGCCAGGCGGCGTGCCGGTGATCACCACGTCACCGGCCTCGAGCGTGAGGAACTGCGAGAGATAGTGAACGAGGTACCACACGTCAAAAATCATCGTCGAGGTATGACCGGTCTGACGCCGCTCGCCGTTGACCTCGAGCGTCATACCGAGCGACTGGGGATCGGGCACCTCGTCGGGCGTCACAAGCCACGGCCCAAGCGGCAGAAAATTGTCGCTGCTTTTGCCCTTCACCCACTGCCCACCGTGCTCGAGCTGAAAGCCCCGCTCCGACACATCGTTGGCCGCGCAGAATCCGGCCACATGGTCACGGGCAGACTCCTTCGACGGGAGGTAACGGGCGTCGCGAGCGATCACGAAGGCCAGCTCCACCTCCCAGTCGAGCTTTTCACTTCCGCGCGGAACCAGAATCGGATCGTACGGGCCGCAGACGCAGCCGGTCGCCTTCGTGAAGAGGATCGGCTCGGTGGGGATCGCAGCCCCGGTCTCCTTGGCGTGGTCGGCGTAGTTGAGACCGATCGCCCACACGTTTCGTGGGCGGGCCACCGGAGCACCGATGCGCACGCCCGCCGGCACGTCGGGCACGCCATCGAGATCGGCAGCCACGCTCCGCAGCGCGGTCAGCCCGCCCCTTGAAAAAAAAGCGTGGTCGTAGTCGGCGACATGGGCCGACACATCCTTGATCCGGCCGTCGGCAGCGACGAGCCCAGGCTTCTCTTGGCCACGCGCGCCAAAACGAACGAGTTTCATGGCGTCAGTATCGTATCGATTGGCAACGTTGCAATCGTGTGGAAGCCTGCCCGGGCCCGAACGGTAGACTCATTGGTCTTCAATCCTTCCGGAGCCTGCCCGCGCGATGGCTTTCCTCGACGCCGACTTTCTTCTTTCGAATGCGTGCGCGGCCGACCTCTACCACCGCGTGGCGGCGGACCAGCCGATCGTCGACTACCACTGCCACCTGTCGCCCAAGGACATCGCCGAAGATCGCCAGTTTGCAAATCTCCACGAGGCCTGGCTCGAAGGAGATCATTACAAGTGGCGGGCCATGCGGGCTGATGGCGTCTTGGAAGAATTGATCACAGGCGCTGCCTCGCCCCATGAAAAGTTTCGGGCGTGGGCCAAGACGGTGCCGCACACACTTCGAAACCCGCTCTTCCACTGGACTCACCTCGAGCTGCGGCGCACCTTCGGCATTGACGCGCTTCTTGATGCCACGACTGGTGACACGATCTGGCACGAAGCCAACCGCCAACTCGCCTTGCCCGATCTCTCGGCGCGAGGGATCCTTCAGCGGTTCAACGTGGCGCTTGTCGGCACGACCGACGACCCGGCCGATCCGCTCGACTGGCACGCAACGATTGCCGCCTCGGGGCTTGCCACAAAAGTCGTGCCTACGTTCCGGCCCGACGCAGCGCTCAAGGTCATGCAGCCGGCCCGACTCGTCCCCTGGGCCCGACGACTCGCCGACATGTCGGGGGTCGCGACCGAAACCCTTCACGGCCTCCTCGCCGCGCTCGCCACACGGCATGCGGATTTTGCCGCTGCTGGCTGCCGTGCCACGGACCACGGCCTCGAATACCTCCCCGATGTGGAATGCACCGACGCCGAAGCCGCACGTATCTGGGAGCGTGCGATGCAGGGCACGCCTGCAACAAAGCCTGAGGCCGATGCCTTCGCTGTGCGAATCATGCTCCATGTGGCCAGGCTCAACCACGCCGCAGACTTCGTGACCCAGCTCCACCTCGGCCCCTTTCGCGACCCGAACCCGCTGCTTGGGCAACGGCTCGGCGCCGACGCCGGGTGCGACACAATTGGCGACGCGCGGCAGGGCCCAGGCCTCGTCCGCTTCCTTGCCACGCTCGCCGGCGAGGACTCGCTCGCACGGACGATCCTCTACAACATCAACCCCGCCGACAACGCCCTCTTCGCCACTCTTCCAGGGTCATTTCAGGACGGACGTCCAGCAGGAAAGATTCAGTGGGGGAGTGGCTGGTGGTTCCTCGACCAAGAGCGGGGCATGCGGGAGCAGATGAACATGCTTTCCGACATGGGGCTGCTGTTCCGATTCGTAGGCATGGTGACCGACTCACGATCGTTCCTCTCGTTCCCGCGCCACGAATACTTCCGACGTATTCTCTGTGATCTCGTCGGAGGCGATGTCGCCTCGGGCCGACTCCCCGACCGTCGCGACTGGCTCGACCCACTCATCGCAGCTGTCTGTTCTGGCAACGCCTACGACGTTTTTTTGAGGTGAACGTGTTCCGTGTGCTCGATACGTGACGTCCTTGAGCCCCCCCATGCTCGAGCCCACCCCAGGCCGTTCGCTCTTCCGGCTGCTCGTCATGCCGGTGGTCGGGCTCGTGCTCGCGGCCGTCATCGCCAACGTGGGCTTCGCGGCCTTCCTGGCCGCTCGACGCGCTCAAGATGCCGCACGAGCCCAGCAGGAACAGGTGGCGCGCGCCCTCGAGACGTCGAAGGTCGCTCTCTCCCGGCCGGTGCTCGAGACGCTCCGGCTGCTCACGGGCAGTGATTTTCTGATGTGGAACGCCACCGAGAGGACTGCTGGACTCTCGACGCTTTCTCCTGCAACCCTCGCGCGGCATGCGCCTTCCACGATCGCCGCAGCTGAGAGAACGAGCATCGTCCTCGACGCAAAGCGCTACCACGTGGGCACGGCTCGTTCCGGGAGCGTTCGGTCGGAGACGGTGCTCGTGCTCACGCCGGTCCGCAGCGTCGCCCTCATGACCCTCGAGGCCATCTGGCCGGTGCTCGCCGTGGCAGCGGCGACGCTCGCGGTCCTCGTGCCGGTAGGTCTCGTCGCCACGGCTCGGCTGGCCCGGAGAATCGTTGCCGTCGAGAAGCATGTTGCCCGCATCGCCGCAGGACAGTTCGGTGAGCAGCTCATCGACGCTGCCCCCGGCGATCGTTCCTCCCGCGACGACATCGGCAGGCTCGTCGCCGGTGTGAACCATTTGAGCGGTGCCCTTTCGGAGCTCCGGACAAACCTCGTGGCAGGCGAACGCCAACGACTCCTCGGCCAGCTCGCAGCCGGCTTCGCCCATGAACTGCGAAACGCGGTGACTGGCGCGAGGCTCGCGATCGACCTTCACCGTCGCCGCTGCGTCGCGGAGTCGCAAAGTGACTCGAGCCTTGACGTTGCCACACGTCAGCTCGACATCCTCGCGGAGGAAGTCCGCGGACTCTTGGAGCTCGGACGGCCCGGCGAGCTGGCAACAGGACCGGTCGATATTTTCTCGCTGGTGAGTGAAGTCCGCGACCTCACAGGGCCGCGTGCGGAGCACGCCGGCGTCGTCGTCGCGACTGACATCGCGGAAAAGCTGCCGCCACTCGTCGGCCGACGTGAGGCGATCAGGGCGGCGCTTGTGAACCTCACGCTCAATGCGATCGACGCGGCGGGCCGCGAGGGCCATGTGCGAGTTCAAGCAGCCTTCGCCGATGGATTCCTCGATCTGGCAGTTGAGGACGACGGCCCGGGGCCACCCGCGGCGCTGGCGGATTCGCTCGCCGAACCCTTTGTCACGGGAAAGCGCGAGGGCATCGGACTCGGCCTAGCCGTCGCGCGAGCCGTCGCTGAGGATCATGGTGGGACGTTGTCGTGGCGCCGCCACGATGCCCGCACGCGGTTTACGATTGCCCTGCCTGCGTCGCCGCCGAACTCTCCAAACAACGAGCGTGAGCCATGAGCCGCATCCTGATCGTCGATGACGAGCCTGCCATCGGCTGGAGCCTGCGGGAGATCCTCTCTGACGACGGGCATGAAGTCGCACTCGCGGCCGACATCCCCACGGCGATCTCGGCCGCCAGGGACCACGGGCCCGATGCGATCCTGCTTGATGTTCGCCTCGGTGGCCACGACGGCATTGATGCCCTGCCCGAACTTCGCGCCGCGGCCGGCCCCGTGCCCGTCGTCGTGATGACCGCCTTCGGTGACCTCGACACAGCCGTGCGGGCCGTGCAAGCGGGCGCCTTCGATTACCTCATCAAGCCCTTTGATCTCGAGCGTGTCACGCAGGTGGTGGCCCGCGCGGTGGCGGATGGCGCGATCACGCCGTCGCCCGCCGAGCCCATGCCACAGGCCGACCTCGTCGGCTCATCACCGGCTATGCAGGAAGTGTTCAAGCAGGTCGCGCTCGTCGCGGCAAGCAACCTCCCGGTGCTCGTGACGGGGCCCACGGGGAGCGGCAAAGAGGTCGTCGCTCGCGCCATCCACGCCCACTCCGCACGCCGCGACAAGCCGCTCGTGACGACGAATCTCGCGGCCCTTGCCCCCGGGGTGATCGAAAGCGAGCTTTTTGGGCATGCCTCAGGCGCCTACACCGGCGCCACGTCGCCACGGCCCGGCCTCTTCGAGCTGGCCGACGGCGGCACGATTTTTCTAGATGAGATCGGCGAGGCACCGTCCGACGTCCAGGTGAAGCTCCTGCGGGTCCTCGAGGCCGGCGAGGTTACGCGAGTCGGCGAGGCGGTCGCGCGGCCCGTGCGTGTCCGCGTCGTCGCCGCGACCAACCGGGACCTCACCGCCATGCTGACGGCGGGCTCATTCCGCACCGACCTCTATCACCGTCTCAAAGTCTTTCCGATCGCCATGCCGTCGCTCGCGGAGCGACCGAGCGACATCGAGCCGCTTGCTCGCCACTTCCTCGCCCGCCATGCTGGGGGTCAGCTCGTCGCGACGCTGCCGACGATGTCGCTCGAGTTTCTGGAGGCTCTCCGGAGTCGTTCGTGGCCTGGCAATGTGCGCGAGCTCAAGCACGCGGTTGAATACGCGGCGGTGGTCGCGCGGGGTGGGGTGCTGAGGCCAGATCACCTTCCGAAGCCGGACGAGCCCGCGATCACGACCACCGGCTCCGATCTCTCCGCAGCGACGGCTCGGCTCGGCGCCGCCGTCAAGGAGTGGTCTGCCGCCGCCCGCCGTGAATTGGTGGCGCTGCCCAATCCCGACCTCCACTTCCTTGCCGTCCAGCTCCTCGAGGGCACACTTCTCCGCGAGTCAATTGCCCACACGGGCGGCAACCGCACCGCCGCAGCCAAGCTTCTGGGCCTCGACCGCGCCACGCTCCGCACGAAGCTCAAGGCGCTCGGTATCGACGACTGATTTTAAGGCCGGTGGGGCTTGCCATCTGTACGGCCGGCGGCCGTCCTCGCGCCAGGTGGTGAAAACTTCACCGGCTGACGCGGGAAGATTCATCGATCAACACGACCCCGAACAGCAGCATCTTCGTCAAAACACGGGGGACTCACGCTCCCCAGGGCCCGCCTGCGAGCGGCATGCCATTTGCTCGGGAAACGGGTGCCGTTTTCCCTGGAGCCTGGAGCCTGGAGCAACCCGATGGCCTTACCGAGCGACGAGCCGAAGTTCTGCGAAGAGGACGTATTCATGCTGAGGGCGATCCTCGACGCAAGTGAAGACGACACCTGGAGTGACACTGAGATCGACGATGACGACTCGGCTCACTCCTTCGACGTGCCGCTTATGGACACGCCCAAGCGGCTGTGCGCTACGCGTGGTGGCCAGCGGCAGCCCGGCGGTTTCACGCTGGTCGAACTGCTTGTTGTCATCGCGATCATCGCGACGCTCATCGGCCTGCTTCTGCCAGCTATCCAGGGGGCCCGCGAATCGGCCCGCCGCACAACTTGCTCGTCGAACCTCCGCCAGATTGCCCTGGCCACACTCGTTTTTGAGATTACGAAGCGACGGCTACCTCCAAGCATGCTTCATACGCCGGGCACCGTGTTTCCTAGCAACAACCACTCCTGGGGCATCCATGGGCGGATTCTGCCCTTCATCGAGGAGGCTTCCGCCGCGGTGAAGGTCAATCTGGAGGTCGGGTGGGATCAAAGCCCAAACAGCACCAGCGGCGTGCCCACGACCCGGATCGCCGTCTTTCTCTGCCCTAGCGAAGCCAACGACAAGGTGCGGACAAAGAACGGCGCGGCGTTCGTCTATCCTCACAACTACGGTTTCAATTTCGGCACATGGTTCGTCTACGACCCTGCGAACGGCAACGGGAGCGACGGCGCCTTCTTTCCCAACTCACGGCTCACGATGGCCAAGATCGCAGATGGGACGAGCAAGACGCTCTGTGCTGCGGAGGTGAAGGCCTACACGCCGTATGTCCGAAACACGTCCGACCCCGGAAGCAGCTATCCGGCCTCGTCACCCCCTCCAGGCCCGTCGGTGATCTCGACTCTTGCCGCGGGTGGCGACGCGAAGGTCGGCCCGCAGACCAACGACAATACCGGCCACACCGAATGGCCAGACGGCCGGGTACATCACAGCGGCTTCACGACGGTATTCACCCCCAACACCAAGGTTCCCTACACAAAAGACGGCCTCCCGTACGACATCGACTATTCGTCCAGGCAAGAGGGCAATAGCGCCACGGTTCGCACGTTCGCAGCGATCACCGCCCGGAGCTATCACCCAGGCGTCGTCAATACGGCGCGACTCGACGGGACCGTCCTGCCAGTCTCCGACGACATTGATCTGACCGTCTGGCGTGCGCTTAGTACGCGGGCCGGCGGCGAGGTCACGGCGACCGACTGAGGCTTGGAAATGCGTCTCCGCGCAGGCCCTCGGGGCCGCCACGGGGACTGCTAACCGTTCCCTCACAATGGTGATGTACTCTTCTCCGAGGGCCTTCCGGGCCTGAATTCGGAGGCGGTTACGTGCATTGTGTTGTCGTTTGCCCATCGACCCGCCCACGAAGCGGCCACCGTGGTTTCACGATGGTCGAGCTGCTGACGGTGATTGCGATCCTCGGGATGCTCCTCGGGATCCTCCTGCCGGCGCTCCAGTCGGCCCGCGAAACGGCCCGTCGGTCCAACTGCGGCTCGAATATCCGCCAGCTCGTCCTGGCCACGCTCGCCTATGAAGGCACGAATCGATGGCTGCCGCCGAGCATGCTGCATAAGCCTGGCACCACGTTTCTTGGCAACAACGGCTCTTGGGGCGTCCACGGCAGAATTCTCCCGTACATCGAGGAGGCATCTGCCGCGATCAAGGTGAATCTCGAAGCGGCCTGGGACCAGTCGCCAAACAGCGCCAGCGGCGTGCCCACGACCCGCATCAATGTCTTTGTCTGTCCAAGCGAATTCAACGATACTGTGCGGACCAAGAACGGCCTCCCGTTCGTCTACCCACACAACTACGGCTTCAATTTCGGCACATGGTTCGTCTACGACCCTGCGACCGGCAACGGTGGCGACGGCGCCTTCTTTCCCAACTCACGGCTCACGATGGCCAAGATCGCAGACGGAACGAGTAAGACGTTCTGCGCTGCGGAGGTGAAGGCCTACACGCCGTATGTCCGAAACACGTCCGACCCCGGAAGCAGCTATCCGGCCTCGTCACCCCCTCCAGACCCGTCGGTAATCTCGACTCTTGCCTCGGGTGGCGAAGCGCGGGTCGGCCCGCTGACCAACGACAATACCGGCCACACCGAATGGCCAGACGGCCGCGTGCATCACAGCGGCTTCACGACCGTGTTCCCGCCCAACACAAAGGTTCTCTACACAAAAGACGGCCTTACCTACGACATCGACTACTCTTCCCGCCAAGAGGGCAATAGCGCCACGGTTCGCACGTTCGCAGCCATCACCGCCCGGAGCCCGCATCGTGGCAACGTGAACACGGCCATGCTCGACGGGTCGGTCACGATCTTCGCTGAAGACGTTGACCTGAAGGTGTGGCGGGCACTCGGCACGCGCGCCGGTGGTGAAGCCACTGTGATCGATTGACCCTTTTGGCTGGCTGCGCTCTTCCCCGAGACCGCATGGTCGGCACAGGCGGCACCGCCCGACTTTCCCGCCGGGTTTGTGCAGACACCGCGGCCGGTCGTCGATATGCACCTTTGTGCCGGTCGTCACCGGCTCCGCGCGTCCATCGACGGCCATTCGGCCACCCCGACAGCATCCGCGCGTCTTGAAGCACCCGCTCCCCGGTCCGCACCCAAGGCAACGTCCATGCCCACCCCCCCGCGTCGCAAGAAGCCCTCTGCCGTCCAGAACCCGATGGAGACCTACCTGCGGGACATCAACGAGGTGGCGCTGCTCTCGGCGGACGACGAGAAGCGGCTAGCGAGAGGGATCCGCAGCGGCGATCCGCTCGCCCGTGACCACATGGTGCGGGCGAATCTCCGGCTCGTGGTGAACATCGCCCGCGGCTACGCCAACCGCGGCCTCCCACTGCCGGACCTCATTGAGGAGGGCAATCTCGGCCTCCTGCGGGCAGTCGAAGGCTTCGATCCCACGATGGGCACACGGTTCAGCACCTATGCCAGCTACTGGATCAAGCAGTCGATCAAGCGATCGATCATCAACTCTGGCAAGACGATCCGAATTCCGGCCTATATGGTTGAGCTCCTCTCGAAGTGGCGTCGAGCCGCGATGCGGCTCACCGACATCCTCAGGCGCACACCCACGCCAGAGGAGATCGCGCGGATGCTCGGGCTCGCCCGCAAGAAGCTTCCGATCATCAAGAAGGCGATCCACGTTCATCAGGCGACGCCCCACTCCGATCAGGCCGATGGGGGCTGGTCGCTTGGCGAGCTCCTCACGGACGAGAAGACCCGCTGTCCGGCCGATGTCATGCTCGACGAAGATACGATGCGGCATGTGCTCGCCCGGATTGACCAGCTCGACGAGCGGGCCGGGAAGATCATTAAGCTTCGCTTCGGCCTCGGTGGTGGCGAGCCGATGACACTCAAGGAGATTGGCGGCGTGCTCGGGCTGACCCGTGAACGGGTGCGGCAGATTGAGAGCGAGACGCTCGCAAGCCTCGCCGTCGAGATCGAGGCCGCCCCCAAGGCCACGCTCCGTATGCGGCGTGGTGCGTGATCGAATCGTTCACTCAGGAAAACCCTTCATGGATCTTGCCAGCCTCATCCGCCCGGTCCCCGATTTTCCGAAGCCGGGGATTCTGTTTCGCGACATCACGCCGCTCTTGGCCGATCACGACGGCTTCGCCGAGGCGATCCGCCGGCTCGCGGAGCCGTGGCACTCCGAGAAGCTTGATGCCATCGCGGCGGTCGAGGCCCGCGGGTTCCTGTTTGCAGGGCCTCTCGCCCTCGCGCTCGGCGTGGGGCTGATCCCGGTTCGCAAGCCGGGCAAGCTGCCGGCGGCGACGATCTCGCATGCGTATGACCTCGAGTACGGCCGCGACACGCTCGAGATGCACGCCGGCGTGCTCGCGCACGGGTCGCGGGTGCTCGTGGTGGACGACGTCCTCGCGACGGGTGGCACGGCAGCGGCCTGTATGAAGCTGATCGAGGCCGGCGGGGGCACGGTGGCCGGCGCCGCCTTCCTCGTGGAAATCACACCGCTCGGCGGCCGCGAACGCCTCGAACCCCACCGGATCGAAGCGGTGCTACGCTATTGATACGGCCGGCGGGCCATCCATGGCCTTGGCGGGCCGCCGGCCGCCGTTCGCACCTCCGGGCTCCCGTTTCCGTACGCGTGGGGGCGTGCTGCGCCCAAGCAGACGGATTTGTCATACCTCTCCATGACTCATTCGCGCAAACGTGTTGTTGTTGCCATGAGTGGGGGCGTCGATTCGAGTGTCGCCGCGGCGATGCTCGTCGATGAGGGCTACGACTGCGTCGGCGTCTTCATGCGGCATGCGGCGCCGGCGATGCCCGTGGGGCTTCCTGTCGTCGAGGTGCGTCCCGGTCACCAGGGCTGCTGCAGCGCTACCGACGCGCTCGACGCCCGGCGGGTGGCCGATCGCCTGGGCATCCCGCTCTACCCGCTCGACCTCACGGCCGACTTCAGCAGGATCATCGATGACTTCGCCGCGGAGTACGGCCGCGGCCGCACGCCAAACCCCTGCGTGCGGTGCAACGCCTGGCTCAAGTTTGGCCGGCTCTTCGACCACGCCGCGGCGATCGGCGCTGAGTATGTCGCCACGGGGCACTACGCCAGGCTCGAGCGCGATGCTGCTGGCGATCCGGTGCTTCGCCGTGGGCTCGAGGCTGCACGAGACCAGTCGTATGTGCTTTTCAGCGTCGCGCCGGAGCGGCTGCGTCAGATGCTTCTACCCATCGGCGACCTTCCGAAAGCGGAGGTGCGGAAGCGAGCCACAACGCTTGGGCTTGTGACGGCCGACAAGCCGGATAGTCAGGAGATCTGTTTTGTGGCACCGGGCGAACACGCCCGGCTCGTTGCGGCGCGGCTGGGTGGCTCGCGGGCTGGCGCAATCGTCGATCCATCTGGAACCATTCTCGGACGCCACGAAGGGATCGAACACTTCACGGTCGGCCAGCGTCGGGGCCTCGGCATCGCGACGGGAGAGCCGCTCTACGTCGTGCGGATCGAAGCCGACACCTGCCGAGTGGTCGTCGGACCGCGGCACGACGTGCCCGAGCAGGAGCTCGTGGCCACCGATGCCACGTGGCTCGTGCCCGTGCCCACAGAGCCATTTGCGTGCAGCGTCCAGTGCCGTGCCCAGCGAGTCGCGGCTCCGGCGGTTGTCACGCCACTGCCAGGCAAACGCTTTCACGCGCGGTTCACCGGCGGTCCAGAAGCCCCGCCGGGAGCAATCTCACCGGGCCAGCCCGCCGTGGTCTACGACGGCGAGCGACTCCTCGGCGGCGGCTGGAGCGACGGGTGAACGGCGAAGCGTTCCACCCCCGAAACCCCTGCCAGCCACCGGAGAAACAGAGATATCAGCCCACGGGAGCGAAAATTTCCCCTGCGGCCAACCGTGAACTACGCTTGCCGGAGTCGAATCTTTCCCAGGGAGAAGCAGTGTGGACCCCAAGGCCCAGACAGTCCTTGTCATCGCAGCGGCAGTCCTGCTCGGCATCGTAGCGCTCACGATGCTCTTGCTCATTTTCAATTTTGGCCAGCTCTGGTTTCAGGCCTACTGGTCGAAGGCCCCGGTGACGTTCTTCGAGCTCTTGGGCATGAGTCTGCGAAAGGTGAATGCACGCACGATCGTCCAGGCCAGAATCATGGCCGTCCAGGCGGGCCTTGGCGATCTCACCGCCCGCAAGCTCGAGGCCCATACCCTCTCCGGTGGCGATGTGCCCCGTGTGATCCGGGCGCTCATCGCGGCCCAGCGAGCTGACCTCGACCTCGACTTCGATCGGGCATGTGCCATCGACATCGCTGGCCGCGACGTCCTCGACGCGGTGCAGACAAGCGTGAACCCCAAGGTGATCGACTGCCCCGACGCGATCAGTGGCAAATCCACCCTCTCGGCCGTCGCTCGAAACGGCGTGGAGCTCAAAATCCGTGCCCGCGTCACCGTGCGGACGAATCTCCAGCAGCTCATCGGCGGTGCCACCGAGGAGACGATCATTGCCCGCGTGGGTGAGGGCATCATCACCTCGATCGGCTCGGCCCCGAGCCACTTCGACGTGATGGAGCACCCAGACACGATCTCGAAGGCGGTGCTGCAGCGGGGCCTCGATGCTCAGACCGCGTTCCAGATCGTCTCAATCGATATCGCCGACATCGAGGTCGGCGAGAACATCGGCGCCCGCCTCCAGGCCGACCAGGCCGAGGCCGACACTCGCGTGGCTCGTGCCAAGGCCGAGGAGCGACGAGCCGTGGCCATCGCCCGCGAGCAGGAGATGAAGGCAGCGACGGCCGAGAACAGGGCCAAGGTGCTCGACGCCGAGGCCCTCGTGCCCAAGAGCATCGGCGAGGCCTACCGGGCCGGCCGGATCGCCCTGCCGGCCAATGGCCAGGCGGGGTAGCAGCTTGCCCAGTCGCGCCAACCTGCCCCTGCCAACCGGGGAAAAGGCCCGCGATCGGTATGACCGGACCAGTTCCTCAAATCCGTCAGGCCGACTGCCGATAACCCTTCAAGACGGGAGTCGGCGCACGTCAGGATGACGGCCGACCCAGGACGGGTTGATCGCCCGCCGGCTCCTGTGAATTTTTCCAGGGCAAGGGAGCATATGCCATGGCGATTCGCAGCTTGCGGGTCTACACCGAGCCCGATGTCGAGACGATGTCGTCGACCAGAACCCTGCCGATGCGGGATGCCGGTGTCCGCGTCTCGCTCAGCGAGGCGCTGCCGCTGTTGGCCGACGCCGTCGCCAGTGACCGGACGTGGCTGAAGGACTTCGCCGACGAGGACATCACCGTCTCGTCGGATCTCTACGACGTCCTCCAGGCCTACCGTCACTTCCGTCGGCCCGGCGCCTGATTCGGCGAGCAGAACCAGTCGGTACACTTTCCAGGGTCGGTGGCGAGCACGGTCGCTCGCTGCCAGAGCGTGATGCGCACCCTGGAGTGACCCGCCATGTTCCTGCCCCGCCGCGATTTTCTCGAGCGTGCTTTGTCGCTCTCCGCCGCTGCTCTCGCGGCTACGCCCAGCCTGTCACGCGCGGCTGGCCCCGAAGCGGCCCGTGCCGCCGGGCCTTCCGAGCGGATCCGGGTGGCGGTCGTGGGCACGAATGGCCGTGGTGCGAGCCACATCGGCGGCTGGATCAATAATCCGTCGACCGATCTCGTCGCTATCTGCGACTGTGATCCCGCCGCGTACGCCAAGTACGAGAAGCGGTTCGCTGAGCTTCCGCAGAAGCCCGACTTCGAGAAGGACATCCGGCGGCTCCTCGAGCGGCAAGATATCGACGTCATCTCGATCGCCACGCCGAACCATTGGCATGCCCTCATGACGATCTGGGCCATGCAGGCCGGCAAGGACGTCTATGTCGAGAAGCCCTGTAGCCACAATGTGACCGAGGGGCGTGTGATGGTGGACTGGGCCCGCAAGCTCGGCCGGATCTGCCAGATGGGAGCCCAGAGCCGAAGCATGCCGGGCATGCGGCAGGCGGTTGAGTTTGTGACGAGCGGCAAGATCGGCGCCGTGAAGCTAGCCCACGCGCTGTGCTACAAGCGGCGGCCGAGCATCGGCCTGGTGGATACCCCCGCCCCCCTTCCTGCGGGCCTCGACTTCGACCTGTGGGCCGGGCCCGCGCCGGCCGAGGTGCCCATCCGAAAGAAGCTTCACTACGACTGGCACTGGGACCATCACACGGGCAACGGCGACCTAGGCAATCAGAATCCGCACGAGCTCGACAAGGCTCGCTGGGGCCTCGGAAAGCAGGAGCTACCGAAGCGAGTCGTGAGCCTTGGCGGACGGCTCGGCTATATCGATAACGGCGACGTGGCCAATAGCCAGGTCACGATCTACCAGTGGGACGACGCGGTCTTGATCTCGGATGTCCGGGGCCTCGAGATCAAGGCACCCGAATCCTTCGGCCTCGCGGCCGGCCCCCTTCGCGTGGCGAATATCTGGTGGGGCACCGAGGGTTATGTCGTGTCTCCCAACTACACCTCCGGTGTCGCCTTCGATTACGACGGCAAGCAGCTTGGCAAGTGGTCAGGCGGCAGTGACCAGGACCATTTCAATAATTTCGTGACGGCGGTGAAGAGCCGCCGGCACGAGGATCTCCACCTCGACATCGAGGATGGGCATCTTTCGAGTGCGCTTGCTCATCTCGGCAATGTGTCGTGGACCCTCGGGACTCCTGTCGAACCGGGCACACAACCAAGCCTCGCGGCGAATGATCCGCGGGTGAAACAAACACTCGAAAGTTTTGAAGCCCACCTGGCGGCCAACGACGTCACATTTGCAGAGACGCCCTTGAAGCTGGGCCGCACGCTCAACGTGGATCCAAAGACCGAGCAGTCAGACGACCCCGAGGCCAATAAGCTCTTCACCCGCGAGTATCGCAAAGGTTTTGAATTGCCCCGGGCGTAGCTCCTCGGGACGTGCCGTGCGCACACCGATCGTGGCCGTTACTTTGTTGCGGTTCGTGCGGTTCGACACGCGTACGATCTTCTCGGTACGCGTGCTGGAACGGCGGCCATGGTTGACGTCGCGATCCTGGGTGCCGGCATTGCGGGCATGGCTACCGCGGCAAGACTGCAAGCGGCCGGCCTTTCGACCATCGTCTTCGAGTCGCACAGCCAGCCCGGCGGATGTGCTGGATATTTTCGCCGCAAAGGTTTTGCGTTCGATGTGGGGGCGACGACACTTGTTGATTGTTGCCCCTGGCGGAGTCGGCGGAGATTTTCTGAAAGCCATCGGCCTTGAAGACTTGGAAGTCGAGGAGCTGCCTGGCTATGTCGCCTGGCTGCCCAACCGTCGGGTGACGCTCGCTCGCGACCCAGGCCACTGGCTACGCGAGCGTCTCTCGATGCTTGGCGACTCACCGGCACACCAGCGATTCTGGAAGATCCTCGATCATCTCGCCGCCGTCTTCTGGACCACGACACGCCGAGGCGTGAAGCTGCCGGTGCGGTCTTTTGGTGATGTCTGTCGCATTGCCGCTGCCGTGGCGCCTGCAGACTGGCCTCTCGCCCGGTATCTCCGCTGGACCGTTGGAGACCTGTTTCGGTCCCTCGGCCTCCGCACCGACAGCTCCTTCAGGATTACGACGCGCCGCTGGGAAACGGCAACACCATGTTCATCTCCGTATCGTCTCCCGGCGATACACTCAGCGGCCCTGACGGTTGCCGGGCCGTGATGATCTCGACCCACTGCGACCTCACGGAGTGGGAAGGGCTGACCGAGACTGCCTACGCGGCTCGCAAGGAATGGGCAGTGGAGAGGCTCTTGGGATTCGCCCGTCGCGTCTATCCCGGTTGGGCAAGTCCGCTCGCGTGTGTGAGCTGGGTACACCGCGCTCATTCGAGCGCTTCACCAGCCTCGTGAGCTGATCGTCCCAACACTCAGCCTCTTCGAGGTGTTCAAGCGGGTGCTCTGCCAGCGAGACGAGAGCCTCGCGCTCCAGGCGGTCGCGATGATGCAGCAAGGCGAAGTCGTCGAGTTGACTGCCACACTCGCGCTTGCCGCCGCCACACTCGCGGCTGATCTGCGGCTGCCGACGGCGGACAGCATCATCCTGGCAACTGCCCGTGCCCACGACGCAGCGCTCTGGACCCAGGATGCCGACTTCGAGCACATCGGCTGTGTTCGCTTTGTCCGCAGGCAGTGAGGCGACCCTGACTCACCGCGGCTGAACCTACCGCTGGCCAATGACTTCTCACGAGAACGCCGTGTCGCCTGGGGTAGTCTCGAGGAGATGATCGCGAGTAAGGGTTCCGTTTCGGTACCTTCGCAGCTTCAGGATCCAGTCCTGGTTTACCTCGTCGGAGACGGCCTTGAACGTGCTGGCGAGGCCGTCCAGCGATCCATGCGGAACATCCAGGTGCCGCACGATCCTCGCGACGACCTCGCGAAGGTCATCGGAGAAGTGTTCGTAGTAGATACGGATCGGGCGGAGATCATGCCGGAACAAGTAGTCCTCCCACATCCATTTTTCATGGCTGAGAGTGTCGATGATGTGGCAGATTTTCCGGACATCAAACAGGTTCCGGATCTCATCGATCCCTCGCTTCGGAGGAGCCGCCTTATCTGGGGAGTCATGCCAGTACCCCGAAAGTATCGCGCGGTAGAGGGAGACTGCCTGCGCCTCGATGTCGAATCGGTCGAGGTACACGACCTTCAGGTTCGGGAACAGCAGTTGGATCTTGTCCTGGAAATACTCAAAATCCAACCAGGATGTCTTGAACACGACGCAGTCTTCGCTTGCCGCAGCGTACTGCGCGAGAAACTCTCCCATCGTCTTCGCCCCGCGGCGCTTCTGGTCTGGTGTCTTGTTGCTCCGAGTATTGAACAACTCCCGGGGCTTGCCTGCTCGAATCACCGACGCCAGGCCCGAACAGAGGTGCGAGCTCCCCGTACGAGCCGTCATCGCGATCATCACGGTGGGCTTGGTGATGCCGATCTGCCTGAGGTCATCAGTCGATAGGTGTCGGAGCTCCGGGAAGAGCACCTCGAGTGGCGATAGCGGCTGCGCCAGCCCTTCTTCTGGAGGACTGCCCGAAGCTCCGTACGCTTCGATGTCGTTGCTCCTGGGGGATGCGTTTGACAAAACAACAAGCCTCCGTCGTGAGGAGTCAGGCCGCTGGCCTCAGCCGTCCACCGGGTTTTCGGGCGTCGGCAGGAGGAGCTGCCAGAACTCGAGGTCGAGCCAGCGGCCGAACTTGAAGCCCGCCTCGCGGACGGTGCCGCAGCAGCGGAAGCCGAGCGAACTGTGCAGGGCGATACTCGCGACGTTCGATGCATCGATGCCCGCCACGAGCATGTGCAGCCCGTACTGCTTGGCCTCCTCGAGGATCGCCTGCATGAGCTGGCGGCCCACACCCTCGCCCCGAAACCGATCGGCCACATAGACCGAGTGCTCGGCAGAGTATTTGTAGGCCGGCCGCGGCCGAAACGGCCCCCAGGTGGCGAAACCTGCCAGCACTCCAGGCTCCCACTCGATGCCAAGCACGGGGATGTTGGCCCGCTCCCGGATGGCCAGCCACTCCTGCATCGCCTCCTCAGTGCGCGGTGCATACTCGTAGAGCGCGGTCGAGTTGAGGATCGCGTCGTTAAAGATTTCCCGGATCACTGGCAGGTGCTCGGCCGCGCAGCGGATCACGGGGCGACGGGGGGGCGGGGGTCTCTTACGTGGCATGCTTCGATTCGGGGAGGAGCTGCGTCGCGGGAGTCAGGAGCGAAACGACCACGAGCACGACAAAGCCGAGCGGGATGGTGACAAGGCCAGGCTGGCTGAAGGGCATGGGCGCCATGCTCTTGGAGAGCCCGTAGACCTTCTCGAACGTGTCGGCCGAAAGCAGGATCCACCCGAGCGACGAGGCCATCCCCACGGTCACAGCAGCAATGATCCCCTGCTTGGTTGTGCGCCGCCAGAAGAGCAGCATGACGAGCGCGGGAAGGTTGGCGCTCGCCGCAATGTTGAACGCCCATCCCACGAGAAAACCGACATTAAAACCCTTGAAGAGGATGCCGAGGGCCATCGCGATGATCCCCAGCCCCACGGCCGCGAGTTTTCCGATGCGGACTTTCTCATGATCGGTGAGCTTGACGCCCCAATAGCCCTGGACGAGATCGTGGGCCACGGCACCGCTGCCGGCCATGATGAGACCGCTCACGGTGCCGAGCACGGTCGTGAAGGCAATCGCCGAAATGATCGCGAAGAGCGTCTCGCTGAACGAACGGGCTAGGAGCGGTGCCGCCATGTTCTCGTCCGTGGGGTCGAGGGCACCGCTCGTCATCGCGCCGAGGCCGAGGTAGAGCGTCAGCACATAAAACCCGCCGATCATGGCGATGCCCACGACCGTGCTCTTCCGTGCGGCCATCGCGTCCTTCACGGTGTAGTAGCGGATGAGGATATGTGGCAGCGACGCGGTGCCACAGAAAAGCGCGAGCATGAGGCTCGCGAAATCGAGCCGGCCGGCGAGCGTCCCATCGGCGAGACCCTTGAAGCGGCCCCCCGGGCGGAGCAACTCCGCTGCGGGCCGCTCGGTCGGCGTAAAGGTCTCGTGCGTGCCCTGGTCGTCGGTGTGGGTCTTCTTGCTCCAGGTGACAACCGTCGAATCCTCGAGGGCTGCGAGGTACGCCAGCGGCCCGAGTGGCCCAGTTGAGCGGGCGTCACCAAACCGCTCGGGCAGCCGGGCGATCGTGCCCACCGGCCGGAGGTCATGGTCACTCGATTGCGGCTGGCCATCCACGAGCACCGTCCCGTCGGGTCGCACCGTGCGAACCTGGGGCGTCATGTCGATGGCCCCTGTGTGACCGGCATTCACCGAAAGGCCTCGGCCGAGGATCAGCACCGTCAGAATCCCGCAGAAAAACACGAGGAGCGAACCCTTGATGAACTGCACCCAGGTGGTGCTCACCATGCCTGCGGTCACCACGATGAAGGTCACGGCGATGCCCACGAGGATCACCCCCGCCCACTGCGGCAGGCCCAAGAGCGGCGTGACGAGGGCGCCAGCGCCCACCATCTGTGGGATCAGATAGAAGATGCTCACAACAAGCGTTGAGATGGCGACCGCGAGCTTGATGCCCCGGCTGTTGAACTTGGCATCGAGCGCATCGGCGAACGTGAATTTGCCGAGGGCCTTGATCGGCTCGGCGATGACGAAGAGCGCCACGATCCAGCCGGCCAGAAATCCAATCGAGTACAGAAACCCGTCGTAGCCAGAGAAGGCGATCATGCCGCAGATGCCGAGGAACGAGGCGGCGGAGAGATAGTCGCCCGCAAAGGCGACCCCATTGACCGCCCAGTGCACTTGGCCGTGAGCCGCGAAGTAGCCCTGGGCCGACTGCCCCTTGCGGCCCAAACGGAACGAGAGCCACAAGACGCCCGCCACCACGGCGGCAAAGATTCCGACAGCAAGCGGAGATGTGGAGTGGAGCATACGCGGCTACGACCTCGGGCCACGTGTGCCAGCGAAGATCGAGATCACCGCAAGAAGCACCGCGGCCGCAATCAGCCCGAGGCCGTAGGCAATGGCCAGGTTGACTCCACCGAATGGTCTCGCGGCGAGCAGGTCGGGCCGCACGAGGACGAGGGTAATAAACCCGCCGTAGAGCAGGACGTAGACGCCGAAGAGCGCGAGCCCAATCCGGCTCGCCGGCGGATGCGTTGTTGGCTCTTGCGATGGGTTATCGTTCGTCATGGCGATGGGGGCCCCCATCATACAAGCGATTTACGGTGCTGCTGCACGTGGCTTCCGCTGCGAACGCCGTTTCTCTGGCCGCGGCCAGATCGGGCCCTCGGCCTCGACCTCCCGGGTATAGGCCGTCAGCATCGCCATCATCGCCGCCAACTGGTCGGGCTCGGCCGTCGCAAGATTCGTCTTCTCCTGGCGGTCCCGGCCGAGGTGGTAGAGCTCCGGGTCTGACAGCGATTCATCGACCACGATCTTCCAGGGGCCTTCCCGCCAGGCGACCTTCCCCTGAAAACGCCAGTACATGGGGACCGGCCGCTCGACCGGCTCACCATCGATCGCCGGCAGCAGGTTTACGCCGTCGAGCTTCACGCCCTGGGGCGGCTCGAGGCCCGTCGCGGCCAGCGTCGTCGGGAAGAAATCGCTGCCGATGACAGGCTGGTCGCTCTCGCCCCCCGGGGCGATCTTTCCGGGCCAGCGAACGATTCCAGGCACGCGGTGTCCTCCCTCATACATCGAACGCTTGCGGCCCCGGAGGTCGCCGGCAAGACCTCGACCGGGCCCTTTGTCGCCATTCCCCTCAGGACCGTTGTCACTCGTGAAGAACACGAGCGTGTTCTCAGCAACACCGGCCTTGTCGAGAGCCTTCATCACCATTCCGAAGGCGTCGTCGAGTTGGGTGACGTTGGCGCGGTAGGTTCGCTCCTCGGGATCGGCAATTCCGGCGTGCATCTTCTCGTACCGCTCGGCCGAGGCGATTGGAAAGTGCGGCTCATGTGTCCACACCGCGAGGAAGAATGGCTTCTTCGCATCCCTCTTGGTGTCGAGCCACGTCACGGCTTCCTTCGCGATAAAGGGGGCAGAATAATCATCCGCCTTGCCGATCGGCTCGCCGTTGCGGACGAAGTTCGTCGGAAACGCGTGGCTGGGGGCGGCGTTGTTCTGGGTGCCGAGCCACCAGGCATATCCGTGGTCGGACGGCTGCGGCTGCTCGGGAGTATTGAACTTTCCGTTCAAGTGCCACTTCCCGACGTGGCAGGTGTCGTAGCCAGCCTCCCGCAGCAGTTTCGGGAGTGTGACTTCACTGGTTCGCAGATGGATCGGACTCCCCTCGGGGATCCACGTAAAAACTCCATTGCGATAGGGCGTCCGTCCGGTGAGGAGGCTCGACCGTGAGGGTGAGCAAACGCTCGATGCCGAATGGCAGTCGGTGAGCCGCAGCCCCTCGGTGGCGAAACGGTCGAGGTTCGGCGTGATGGCAACCTTGTTGCCGTAGCAGCCAAGCTCTCCATACCCGAGGTCATCTGCTAGAAAGAGCACGATATTCGGCCGGCCACCGCCATCAGGAGTTGTGGCGAGCCGCTTGAACGCAGCGGGACGAGCCAGCGTCTTCTCAGGCTTCGGTTCAGCAGGCTTCTCCTTCACGGGGTAGAGCGCTCTCGGATGCTCCACGTGCCCCGGCGGGCGGCGGCCCGGAGACTCAGGATCGATGAGCTCGGCGGTCATCCTGGCAGCGAGGCCACCGAGCTTCTCGACGACGTCGGGATGGTCAGCGGCGACGTTTGTCGTCTCTCCAATGTCCGCGGCGAGATCGTAAAGCCGCGGCGACTCGGGCGACGCCGGTACCTGCGCCGCATCCCGACCCATTCTTTCGACTTGGGAAGCCACGGCGAGTTTCCACTTGTCCTGCCTCACCGCATCGAGCTTGCTCCGAGAGAAGTAATAGTGGGCTTCGCGAGGCGCCTGGGCGGCCGTACCGAAAAGCACGCCTGACATGTCGCGGCCATCGATGACGGGCTCCGCCGGTACCGTGCCTCCGGCGAGTGTCACGAAGGTGGGCAAAAGGTCGATCGTCCCGCAGACCGTGTCGCTGGAGGTGCCGGCAGGAATGCGACCAGGCCAGCGGGCAATCGTCGGCACGCGAACGCCACCCTCCCAGGTGCTTCCCTTGCTGCCCCGCAGCGGGCCGGCGCTCGTGACATCCTTGACCCAGCCGATCCAGGGGCCGTTGTCGCTCGTAAAGATCACGAGCGTTTTCTCATCGAGGCCATGCTCGCGGAGGGCGCCGAGCACCTGGCCCACGCTCCAGTCCACCTCCGCGACCCAATCACCAAACGGGCCATTGTCACTCTTTCCTTCAAAATCTTTTCCGGGGAACACGGGGATGTGGACGGCCGTATGCGGCATGTAGAGAAAGAAGGGTTTTTCCTTCGAGTCTTCGATAAACCGGACAGCTTCGGTCGTGTATCGCTCGACAATGGTCCGCTGCTGGTCATCGGTAAGCAGGGCCTCGACCTTGTCGTCACGCACCAGCGGCACCACCCGCTCGCCAGTTTCGGCCGAGACCTCCTGCATGTCGTTGGAGTAGGGAATCCCGAGGTAGCGATCGAAGCCGTGATGCGTGGGGAGGAACTCGGGCTGGTCGCCAAGATGCCACTTGCCGACGCAGGCGCTTGCATAGCCCTGAGCCCCGAGCCGTTCGGCGATCGTGAATTCATCAGACGAGAGGCCGCCGCTGGCCGCCGGCATGTACACCCACGGATTCCCGCATCGCGGGCCATAGCAGCCGGTGAGAAGCTGTGCCCGCGACACCGAGCACACAGGCGCCGCATAGAAGCTGGTGAGCTTTCTGCCTTCGGCCGCCATGCGATCAAGGTTCGGCGTTTTTTGGAGCGTGGCGCCGAAGGGACCGATGTCGCCATAGCCGAGGTCGTCGATGAAGATCACGACGAAGTTGGGGTGCTCGGCGGCCGAAGTGCTCGCGGCGGCGATCACTGCCCCGAACATGCAGGCCACCACATGAAAACAAAAACACTTCATCGCGCGACCTTCTTTCCTGGCTGATCAGAAAACCGGTACGGGTCGTCGAGCCGCGTCATCTCGGCCACAAGCAGGGCTTCCATCTCGGCACGCTTTGCCGCATGAGTTGGATCGTCGGCGAGGTTTTTCTGGTGCGGCTTTGGTGTCGCGTGCGAGATCGCCGTTACGGCTGGGTCGTGATGCTCTGCAAGGTATTCATCAGGATTCGCGTCCAGATCAAAAAGCTGCGTGACGAGGCCGCCTTCGGGCGACTCGTACTTGATGAGCTTCCAGTCTCCCTTGCGCACGCAGCGGATGCCCGGCTTCGCGCCACCACAGTAAACGCCATAGAGCACATCGCGGACATGCGGAGTTTCTCCGGTGACCACCGGCACGAAACTCGTGCCTTCGTTCGTTAGCGGCGGCTCGATCCCGGCCATGTCGCAGAGCGTGGCCAGGACATCGGTGAGATAGACATTGCCTGTCACGCGGGTGCCCGGCTTCACGCCGGGGCCGGCCACGATGAGCGGCACCCGCCAGGTAGGCTCGTAGAGATTTTGCTTGCCCTGGAGGCCGTGGCGACCGATCGCCATGCCGTGGTCGGCGGTGTAGACGATCCAGGTGTTATCGAGCTCCCCCATGACGCGAAGCTTGTCGAGCACGCGGCCGATTTGGATGTCGATATTCTCGCTGCAGGCAAACTCACGGCCGAGCTCGTTGCGGATCGTGGCCTCGTCGCGTCGCCGCCAGACGCCGCTGACGGCCTTCTCATCCCGCACGTCCATGTCGGTGTTGTCAAAGGGGTGTTTCGGGAGCCAGCTCGCCGGAAGCGGTGGCTGCCGGGGATCGAGCGGGGGAGGTCGCGCGGCGTCGGTGTGATTGGTCGCGGCATACTTCGCGAGGAGCTCGGGCGTGCCGTCCCTGGTGTCGTGCGGATGCGAGAAGCCGTAGTAAACGAGAAACGGATCGGTGTCCCGCGTAGCCTCGCGGGCCTCGAGAAATTCGAGGACGCGGTTGGCATGCCAGGCGCTGCCTCCTTCGGGAGTACCCTCTCGCTTGGTCGCATCATCCCGAACGGTGAACCTTTTATTGGCCCCCTCGTAGCTGTTGCCCTGCTTGCAAGTCCGCATCGTGTCGTAGCCAGCGGCATTGAAAACGGCGGCGAGGACATGGTCTTCGATGTCGTCAGGGCATCGGCGTTGAGAACCAGCAGCAGCCTTGCCGCGGCGCTCCTCCGGCCCGATCGGGAGATGCCAGAGCGACCGGCCGGTCATGATCATGTGCCGCGACGGCGTGCAGACCGCGCCCAAAAACGAGCCCATGTGATAGGCCGCATCGAAAACGACGCCACGGGCGGCGAGCGAGTCGATCACCGGCGTGTCGAGTTTTGACGCTGGATCGTAGGCATGGAGATCGAAGGGGGACTGATCGTCAACGAGGATGAAGAGAATGTTCGGCCGCTTGGCAGGCGCAGGGGCGGCGGCAGCGTGAAGGGCTGTCGTCGCCGCGAGGGCTACCGCCGGCATGCTTGCGGCCGAAGGGGCATTGCCCTCCCTCTGCCCTTTTGCTGCCTCATCCGCAAACGGCAGCGGCCAATCCGGGGCCGGCACATGCTCGAGATTCATGAGGGCTTCGAGCCGACTGACCACATCGGGATGCTCGGCCGCGACATTATTTGTCTCCGAGGGATCGGCGCGGAGGTCGTAGAGCTCGGTGGTGATGACGGGCTTGGCCTGCTTTGCTCGTGCCGCCTGGCGAATCGCCTTCCAACGGCCGTCGGTCACGGCCTGCCACTGACCTTGGGTCAGTTCGCGGTAGAGATGGCCGTCTGCCGCCACGGCCCCCCCCGTGAGCTCGTTGGCCAAGCTTCCCCCGTCGATGTCGTCAGGAACTTTTGGAGTGAGCCCGGCAAGGTCGAGCAGTGTCGGCATCCAGTCTTCAAAACCGGTCGGGACGTCGAGCGACTTGCCGGCCGGAATCTTACCTGGCCAGACAATCGCAGCCGGAACGCGAAGCCCGCCCTCGTAGGGCGAGCCCTTCCAGTCGCGATAGGGGCCATTGCTCGCGAGTCGCGCCGTGTCGACGCCGCCAGAGCCTGGCGACGCGGCACCGTTGTCGCTCGTGAAGACCACGATGGTGTCGTCGGCGAGTTTCAATTCGTCCAACAGCTTGACGATCCGCCCCACCTCGCGGTCCATTCGCGTGACCATCGCCGCATAGGTCGCAAGCGGCCGCTTGCAGGGGACGTAGCCAGCGCCGCCGAGATAGGGTTTTTCCTTGCCGAAATGCGCGTGGTACTCGGCCAGTGACGGTTCGTCGGCCGGCACCTGAAGAGCCACATGCGGGACGGTCGTCGGACAATAGAGGAAGAACGGCTTGCCCGCGTGCTCACGAATAAACTCGAGCTGTTTCTCGGCGATCAAGTCGGCCGAGTAGTGCTTTCCAGCATTCGCCGTCTCGCCCGCTGGCGAGGGATTGTCGATCGTAACCCGCTCGCGGTTGTCCCAGAGGTGATCGGGATAAAAGGAATGCGCCTCTCGCTGGCAGTTGTAGCCATAGAACCGATCGAAGCCGCAGGCGACCGGATCAGACTGGCTACCAGGGGCGCCCAGACCCCACTTCCCAAAGCCACCGGTCGCGTAACCGGCGTCGTGAAGAATGCCTGAGAGCGTCACGGTGCCCGCGGGCATCGGAAACTGCCCCTCGGGCTTCACCTCGCGATTACTGCGGACGAGGGCATGGCCTGGATGTTTTCCCGTGAACAAGACACACCGGCTCGGCGCGCAGACGGCGCTGCCTGCCCAGTGCCACGAGAGCCTGGTGCCCCGTTCAAAAAGCGCGTCGATATTCGGCGTGCGAATGTCTTTGCCACCGAGTGCCGCGATGTCACCGAGGCCAAGATCGTCACAGAGAAAGAAAACGATGTTGGGCCGGCGGGGCACGTCTCCGGATGCCGCCCAGGTCGAACCCGCACCACTCGAGCTCGCTACCGCTGCCCAAAGAATGACCGCTGCACGCCACCATCGGCTCATCGGACAGCCCCTTTCAATATGGTTTCTGGCTCGGATACCAGATCGATACCAGGGCGGGCCGTTGCCCCACGTCCGAACTGCTTCCAGAAGGCGGTCTTAAACGGGTTCTCGTCTGGCCCGTCGATATCTTCATTCACGAGATCCGGCTGCACGCTCTCCCACCAGGCGTCGTACGCCTTCGCCAGCCGCGCGACCACATCGGGATGCTCAACTGCGATATCCCGGGTTTCGCCAGGGTCCGCTGCGATGTCAAAAAGCTCCCAACCTTTTGGGCGGTTGCTCATGTTCACGAGCTGCCAGGAACCCTCGCGGATGCGGCACTTGGCGTAGCGGCTTTCCGCCGCCTTCCCGCGATCCCAGCGTCCAACATGCGTGACAAGGAATCGGTCGGGCCACTCGGCACGGGCATCCGCAAGCAACGGCACGAGACTTCTTCCCTCAATCCGTGAGGTGACATCCGGCGGAATCGTCACTCCGGCGATCTCACAAAGCGTGGGGAGGACGTCGATGTGGGCCGTCACGGCGGACACATCGACGCCGGCAGGAAGGGCTTCAGGCCACCGCCAGAAGGCCGGCACCCGCGTGCCACCCCGGTAGGGCGATCCCTTGTGGCCCCGCATTCCGTCATTGAAGACATTCGCGCCCTGCGCCGTGCCGTTGTCGGTCGTGAAGACCAGAAGGGTGTCGTCGGCAATGCCCCATTCGTCGAGTTTCGTGAGGAGACGACCGATATTCGTGTCAACGTTTTCGATCATGCCGTAGAACCGCGCGGTGTTCGCCTGCTGCTTGGGGTCGGTGACTCCGGCGGCCTCGAGTGGCGCGCGATACTTTTCATCGCTGCCCGGCGGGCAGATATACGGCGCGTGCGGACAATTCGGCGTGACGTAGCAAAAGAACGGCCTCTTCTCCTGGCGGCAGTGATCGATCCAGTCCAAGGCGGCTTCAAAAAAAACGTCGGTGCAGTAGCCACTCGTTCGCACGAGCGTCCCGTCGCTGCGGATCACCGGATCGAAATAGGTGTTCCCGGGGACGTCACCACAACTGCCCGGATAGCCCTGGCCGATACCGCCGCACCCGTGGATGAAGACGCGATCAAACCCCCGCTTGCCCGGTTGGTAGGCATCCTCGTCGCCGAGGTGCCACTTCCCAAAAATGCCACTGGTGTAACCGGCCGTCGCCAGCAACTGCGGCAGCGTGACGGCGTCGAGCGCCATCCGTTCACGTTCGTGGATCGTGTGCGTGACGCCCGAGCGAAACTCGTGCCGCCCCGTCATGAGCGCCGCCCGCGTGGGTGAGCAGGTGGGGCTCGCGTGAAACTCCGTCAGCCGCACGCTCTCCCGGCAGAGTCGGTCGAGGTTCGGCGTCTTGATGATGCCATTGCCGTGGGCCGCGAGGTCACCGTAGCCCTGGTCGTCGGTCATCACATAGATAATGTTGGGCCGTCGGCCGCTCAGCGGACGCTTTTTGGGAGAAGCCGGGGCCGGTGCGTTCGCCGCCGCGCGGCACTCCTCCGCAATCCGGTTCCACTCTTTTTCAAGCGCCTCCACGCGCTCAGGATGGTCAGCCGCCAGATCATTGGTCTCGCAGCGGTCGCGGGCCAGGTCGTACAGCTCCCAGGGATCCCCTTCGGCTGCGACCAGTTTCCAGTCGCCCATGCGGACGGCGCGGTGCCCCTCGTGGCACCACCAGAGCGAATCATGCGCGGGCGGAACCTTCGGATTGCGGAGCGCACCAGCAAAACTCCGGCCCTGCATCGGCGGCGAGTCCTGCGGCTCCTGTTCCTGGACGCCCACCAGTTCGAGCACCGTTGGGACCAGATCGATCACATGCACCGGCTGCGTCCGAAGTGCACCCTTGGCAGGAATCCCCGCGGGCCAGTGCGCGATCCACGGCGTGGCGATGCCCCCCTCGTGAACCCAGGTCTTGTGCCGGCGAAACGGCGCGTTTGAGCAGCTCGACCAGCCTGGTCCCAGACAGAGAAAACTTTTTCGTGAACCGGGCGATGCTGCCGGATCATGCCCTTCGCCGCGAATCATCATCTCGGCTGAGGCGCCGTTGTCGCTTAGAAACAGAATGAGCGTATTCTCAAGGGCGCCCATCTCTGCGAGCTGATCAATGATGCGGCCGACCTCATGGTCCATCACGTCGATCATCGCCGCATGAATGGCCATTTTGGTCGCTTGGAACTCCCGCTGGGATTCGGTCAGCGAATCCCAGGGCACGGGCCGGTTTACCTCGTCGGGCCCAAGCGTCTTGAGGACATCGGGAAAGGCATACGGCGGCCCGAGATCCCGCTCGATCTCCGAGACCGCCGTGGTGACCATGCCGTCGGCTGCAATCCGCTTGGCACGCTCGGCCCGCACGGCATCCCAGCCGGCGCGGTAGCGGTCGCGGTACTTGGCGATCACGTCCGCGGGCGCCTGCAGCGGGAAGTGAGGAGCCGTGAAGGCGACGTAACTGAAGAAAGGCTGGCTGGCATGATCCCGTGCATGGTCCGCCAGGCATGTCACGGCATGGTCGCCGATCGCGGTAGTCGCGTAAAAGTCGTCGCCTTCGAGTTGTTTCCCATCAACCTTCACGCCCGTAGGATCGAAGTAGTTACTTTGGCCGGTGCCTGTCACATCGAGTGACCGGTTGAACCCCCCGGCCATCGGGCCGCCATCGATATGCCACTTGCCCGAGTGGTACGAGCGATACCCTGCCCCCGTGAGCCGCTCCGGAAGCAGCTTGGCCCAGGCCGGCCGGCCGCTCTGGGCACCCCCTTTTCCGCCTGGGAGTTTGTCGCGCCCAACCGTCTGGGCGTAGTAGCCCGTGAGGAGCGCGGCCCGTGTTGGCCAACAGCGGGCGGTGTTGTAGCCCTGCGTGAACCGCAGGCCACCGGCCGCGAGTCGATCGAGATTGGGCGTATCGATCTCGCCACCATATGAGCCGACATCGGAGAAGCCGAGATCGTCGGCGAGGATCACGAGAATGTTCGGGCGGGGCGACTCCTCAAGCTCGGCCGCCACTGCCGACAGACTCGCCGCGACGAGCACCATCGCCAAAACCACCTCGCGGCATATCACCATGCGTCCCCCTCCTCGTTCGCCGCGGTCAGACCGGGGTTTTTTTCTTTCCAGGCTTCCCACGCGGCGGTGCCGGCGGGGGTGCATCGAGGTCATCCCCAAAGGTCGCCCGGAGGAGCCCTTCAAGATAACCTACCGTTTCGGCATGCGCCGGCTGGTCGACCAGATTGTCGAGCTCTTCGGGATCGGTGTCGTAGTCATAAAGCTCCCGCCCCGCCCGTCCACCATTCCAGAGCGTATATCGCCAGCGGCCGCTCCGCACGCTCACACCAAACACCCCGCCGCGGGCAACTTCGGTGAACGCCGGCCGGTCCGGAAAGTTTTTCACGGTCTCGGCGTCGCCGACAACGAGCGGGGCGAGGCTTCGCCCTTCAAAGCCCTCGGCTGCGGGCACGTTGCAGAGGTCACAGAGCGTCGGCGCGAGGTCGAGAAGCTCTACCGTGTGCCGCATCCTGTGACCCGACCGTCCCCCGGGCGCGACGATGATCAGCGGCACCCGGGCGCTATTCTCGAAGAGGCTCATCTTCTGCCACAGGCCATGCTCGCCTAAGTGGTAGCCGTGGTCACTCGTGAACACGATGACGGTGTCGTCGGCCAGGCCGAGCCGATCGAGCGCGTCCACGACGATGCCTACCTGCGCGTCCACGAACGACACGCTTGCCCGGTAGGCCTGGAGCGCCTCGCAACCAAGTTTCCCCTCGAGCCGCACCTGCTCATACTTGCGGCTGTCAATCGCCGCGGGGGGAACACGGGCATCGTGATCGGCTGGTACTTCCGGGAGCGCTACCTCGCCAAGCGGATGCTTCTCAAACCACGGCTTCGGGGCCACATAGGGCGTATGCGGCCGGTAAAATCCGACCGCCAGAAAAAACGGTTTTTGGTGTTGGACGTCTGCAAAGTGTTCGAGCCGCTCGACGGCATGAGCCGCACCGATCCCGTCGGTTTGTTCCGCGTCAGTGCCGTCCGCGGCGAGCCAGCTCACCGTGCCACCAAACTTCCCCGGCTCGAGCGAAAAGATTTTGTCTTGGTCCGCAACGTCGCGGCCCTTGGGATTGAAGACGGCGTCCCAGCTTGGTGGGTCGTCATGGCCGCTGGTACCGATCCCATTCGGAACGCTGTAATGAAAAAGCTTGCCGATCCGCTCGACCTGCCAGCCGGCGTTACGGAAGGCCTGCGGCAGCGTGACGGTGGCGGGGTCGGCGTTTCGAAAGTGGCGGGCGTTGTCCCGGACGGTCGTAGTGCCCGGACGACGGCCCGTCAAAAAACTCGCGCGGCTCGGATTGCACAGTGGAAACTGGCAGTAGGCTCGCTCAAAGAGCACGCCCCGCTTCGCCAGCGCATCGACATTCGGCGAACTGGCCGTCGCATCGCCATACGCCCCGAGCGCGCAGCACAGGTCGTCACAGATCACGAAGAGGACATTTCGCGGCTTCGGCGGCGACTCCGCGGCCGCAGGCACGAGCCATCCGAATACAAGCAGACCGACGAGCGCTGCGATCCTGTGGAAACATGCCATTGAAAGATCTCCGTAAGGATCGGTGAACGCGCCCGCCCCCTACTCGCGGCTGCCAAGAGACCACAGGGCGTCGTGGGTGCGAAGCAGAATGCGACCGTCTACGCAGACGGGCGTGGCCACTGTCATCTCCTCGACGGCGCCGGTGCCGATGATCGGGGGCTCGCCCTCGCCAGCCCGCGGCAGCGCGAGCACGTGCGACACGCCATCCTCCCGCGTGACGATCACGCGGCCGTCGACGATCACGGGCGACGAGCTATAGGCGTTGCGGTTCTTGGGAAGTTCCTTCTCCCAAAGCGTTTTTCCTGTCGCGGCATCCAGGCCCACGACGCGTCCCTTGTCGGAGCAGACGACGACGTGACCATCCTTCGCCGCCGGCGTGGGCACGTCGGAGCCAACATCGTTTCGCACCCAGGCGACATGGCTCTGGGTCACATCCCCCTGGCCACCTCGGCGAATCGCGGTGATCGAGTTGCCGCGGGCATAGGGAGCGATGATGAGATCATCAATCGCGACCGGTGACGCGATCGACCGAAAGAAACCGTCCTGCGTGGGATTCAATCCGCCCACTCGCCACACTTCACGACCGTTGGCGGCGTCATGCGCCGTGACATGATCGGCCCCGAGCACTACGAGCATCTCCGCAGGCTCGTCCTTGGCCGCGTCGCCCGCGAGCACGAGCGGTGTGGAGTAGCTCTGAGCCGCCTCCTTGGGCGCGTCGAGGATGCGGTCTTGCTTCCAAAGCATCTTGCCAGTCAGCCGATCGAAGGCGACAAGATAGCTCGGGCCGTCTTGCATCACCGCCACGATGATCGACTTCTTTGTGAGGACCGGGGAGGTGCCGAGATCCCACCAAAGCGTGTCTGCTCCAAAGCGTTTTTGGAGGTTTGTCGTCCAGACCACGTCGCCATCGGTGAGTTTCAAACATGCCAGCTCGCCGCTCTTGAAGTACACCCACGCATGCGTGCCGTCGGTGACCGGCGAAGGGTTCGCCCCCGTGGCCTTCTTGTGCTTCGCGGGCCGCTCATCGCCGAGCAATCGCCGCCACCGCTCCTTGCCGTCGCGACCTACGCAGATCACGGCGTCCTTGCCGTCGAGCCCACACGTCACGACGATCGCGTCGCCCCACACCACCGGCGTGCTGGCACCGAGCCCCGGCAGTGCCACGCGCCAAAGAACATTGGTGCCTTGGTCACCCGCCTCTCCCGGTGGCTGCCATTCGGCCACGTAGCCTGCACCGGCTGCGACGCCGTCGAGCCCTTCACCCCGCCAGTTGGGCCAGTCCGCGACACGCTCCCCTCGCGAAACAGAAACGGCTTCCGTCTGCTTGGCTCCCGGCGACCGTCCCTGCCCTGGCCTCCACCAGGCATCGAGGCTCGCCTGCAGGTCTTTGACGACATCGGCCTCGGTTGCCGCAAGGTCTTTGGCTTCGTGCGGATCGGCTGCGACGTCAAACAGTTCCACTTCGCCCCGCGCGAAGCGGGCCTGTGATTCGGCATCGACCTTGCGCGCCTCATGCTTCGGAAGGCCACCACCTTCGATGCGAGCCGTGACCGGCTCGACGAGCTTCCAGAGATGGTCGCCGTCTCGGCGGACGGTCCATCGCCAGAGCAGACTCTTGGCAGGCTCGTCGAGGTCCACGAGCGTGTGCGTGTAACACTCGCCAAAAAGCTGTTTCCGTGCGGCGGCCTTCTCAGCGTCCAAGAGGTTCAATCCTGGCAGCCCCGCGGGCACCGGCACACCACACGCCGCAAGAATCGTCGGCATGATGTCGAGCGAGCTGGCGAGGGCTTCCGATCGCGCCGGTGCGATCGTGCCGGGCTGGCGAAGCATGATGGGCGTTCGCAAGCCGCCGTCGTAGGGGGACAGCTTCGAGCGAGCTGCAAACCACGGCTGATCCACATGCTGGATCCAGCCATTGTCGGTGACATACACGACGAGTGTGTCGGCCGAGAGTTTTTCAGTGTCGAGGAAGCCAAGGAGGTCGCCGACGGTGCGGTCAAATCGCTCGACGTTTCCCCAGTAGCGGGCCACGTGGACGCTGTCGGTCTTCGAGGAATAGTGCTCGACGAACTCGGCCGGCGGATCGTGTGGGGTGTGCGGGAGCATCGGCGCATACCACACGAAGAATGGCTTCTCGGCGGCGCGGGCTCGCTTCACGAAGTCGTAGACCGGCTCCATCGACTTGCGGCCGATGGAAAGCCCTTCGTCGCCATGCCGCTGACCCGTCGTCATCCCCTCGTCGAAACCGCCCCGTCGGAAACTCCCCTGCCACCATTTTCCCGTCTGAAAGCTCGTGTAGCCGCGCTCGCCGAGGAGTTTTGGGAGGGTGGGCCAGGCCTCGAGGTGCTTCGTCATCTGCTCGCGGCCAGCCTCGAGGGCCGCCTTCCCGGCAGGCGATTTTTGCGGAACGTCGGGTGACTCCGGCGGGTCGTTCCCCACCACGAGGTGCTCGTGCGGGTAGCGGCCCGTGATGAGCGAGGCCAAGCTCGGGCAGCAGAGGCTCGACGGCACATAGCCCCGCGTGAACACCAGGCTCTCGGCGGCGAGGCGGTCGAGCGAGGGCGTGCGGAGGTGCTCGTGGCCCATGAAGCCGTAGTCGCCCCAATGCTGGTCGTCAGAGAGGATGAGGATCACGTTGGGCGGGGCGGCCTGCGTCGCGGCCGCGCCCAGCAGGCTCGCTCCCGCTGCCAAGAGGACCGCGACAGCGAGCCGAGCGCGGAAGGATTTTCCCATGATGAACTCCTCGGGATCAGCCGTTGCGGCGGCACACGGCGCGAAGCGAGGATTATGGCATGAGGGCGGGGCGATTCCCACCATTGATAGGGATTCAACAGCTGATTGTGACATGCACCGACGCGGTCAGCTTCTTCTCGTCTTGGTTGCGGCCGTGAGTGGCCACACGGTGAGCCGGTGCCAAGCCGGCTACGCCGCGGGCAGCCGCCGAGCTATTTTTCGCCCTACAAGATCCCAACGCTCACCGATGGCCCGGCGGGGGAATACCTCACCGATCGCGAGGCTGCTGAGGCGGTGCGGTTCATCACGGCCCACAAGGACGGGCCGTTCTTGCTTTATCTGCCCCACTACTGCGTCCACACGCCGATCCAGGGGAAGAAAGACGTCACAGCGAAGTACGCCGCCAAGCAAGCGCCGGATCAAGAGCCTCGAAACGATACCTACGCCGCGATGGTGGAAAGCGTCGACGACTCGCTCGGGCGGATTCTCGCAACGCTCGATGCCCTCGGCATCCGTGAGAACACCGTGATCTTCTTCACCAGCGACAACGGTGGCCAGGTGAGCGTGACCGACAACCGTCCTCTGCGGGCCGGCAAGGGCTCCGCCTACGAGGGGGGTGTCCGCGTGCCCTTTATTGTTTCGCTGCCGGGCGTCACGAAGCCCGGCAGCACGTGCGACACTCCGGTCATCACGCCCGACATCCCTGCCACGATTCTGGCAATCACAGGCGTTGACCCCAACTTCACTCAGCCGCGCGGGGTAACGCGAGCCGAGGCAGCCGAACAGGTGCTCACTCCAATACGCTTCCCGCGAGGGATTACCCGTGCCATGGAGCCGGCGTTGGAGGCCTAGCGCAGCCAGGATGGCGAAGCGAGGGCTACACCGAGCGACCGAAGGGCAGGATGCCCGAAGGAAGCGTCCGGCGATGTGGCACGGGCAACTCCGAGCCGCGGATCGGGTCGCCAAAAAAGAGCCGGACGCTGCGGTTGATGCGACCCGTATGCTCCGGTTCCGGAGGAACCGGTCTACAACGTGAGGGGGCCGAACCGCGGCGCTGTCGTTTGCAGCTTCTCACTCGATCCATTGAAATACCGGCCCACCGATTTCTCCCTCGCACCGCCCGGAGCCCTCCCTAATGCCCAAAGCCACCGTCGCCTCGCTCGCACCCGCTGGCAAGGCGGTCCTTGTCCGCGTCGATTTCAATGTTCCCCAGGACGATACGGGGGCCATCACGGACGACCGGCGGATTCGCATGGCGCTGCCAACCATCAAGTCGATCATCGATCGCGGCGGGAAGGCCATCCTCATGTCGCATCTCGGGCGGCCCGGTGGCAAAGGTTTTGAGGCGGCCTTCTCGATGGCACCCGTCGCCAAGCGGCTCGGCGAGCTGCTCGGCATGCCGGTCGCCCTGGCGAGCGATACCGGTGGCCCCGACTCGCACGCGAAGGCTGCGGCCCTGCCTGCCGGCGGCGTGCTCGTGCTCGAGAACGTGCGATTCAACAAGGGAGAGAAGAAGGGAGATGATCCGGCGTATGTCGACGGTCTCGCGAGCCTCGCAGGCGCCTATGTCAACGACGCCTTCGGAACCTGCCACCGCACCGAGGCGAGCATGTATGCCGTGCCCGTCGCCATGAAGAAGCATGGCAAGCCAGTGGTGTCGGGCTTCTTGGTCGAGAAGGAGATCGCGTATCTCGCCGACGCGATCGCGACGCCCAAGCGGCCGTTCGTGGCGATCCTCGGCGGTAAAAAAGTCTCCGACAAGATCGCCGTGATTGAAAACCTGCTGGGGATCTGCGACCACGTCCTGATCGGCGGCGCGATGGCCTACACGTTCTCACTCGCCCAGGGTGGCAAGACTGGAAAGAGCCTCGTCGAGACCGACAAGGTGGAGCTGGCAAAGGCCCTGCTCGCGAAGGCCGCTGGCAAGCTTGTGCTGCCGGTAGACACCCACTGCGCCGATGATTTTTCCGGCACGGCCAACAAGAAGGTCGTGCCCGCTGGAGAGATCCCGGACGGCTTTGAAGGGCTCGATATCGGCCCGGAGACGGCCCGTCAGTATGCCGAAATCGTCCGCTCGGCAGGCACGGTTGTGTGGAACGGGCCGATGGGCGTCTTCGAGATGCCGCCGTTTGACGCCGGCACGAAGGCCGTGGCCGACGCGGTGGCCGATGCAACCGCCAAGGGCGCCGTGACGATCATTGGTGGCGGCGACTCGGCCGCGGCGGTGGAGCAGCTCGGCTATGCAGACAAAGTCAGCCATGTCTCCACCGGTGGCGGCGCATCGCTCGAAATGCTCGAGGGCAAAGCCTTCGAGACCGTGGCCGTGCTCGACGACGCGTGAGGCCGGGTCGCACGAACCGCGGGCCATCGCCGGGGGCTTCTATTCGTTTGCCGCGACGCGGCGCGGCGCATAGAAGCCCCTCGCGATAGCGAGGGGGCGGCGGGTCGTTGGGCGAGCCCGGTCCCAATTGAAAACACGGGGCGACCTTCCACCCGCAGCCACCCGGCTGGCGCCGGGGGCTTCTATTCGGACAGCGTGCCCTACAACCCGGCGGTGTCGGTCGGGGCGGGTGCAGCGACGGCCTGCGCCTTGATGGCCCGCTCCTTCACGTCACGGCGGGCGGCGATCCGCACGGCGGCTCCTCCCACGTAGTCGCGGTCGTGGCCGCTCAGGTTCTCGAGCGGCACGCGGAGCCGTTGGCCGTTGGCCTCGAGCACGCAGGTGCCGTCCGTGGCCACGTCGACGAGCGTTGCCACAAGAGCGTGGGCACCGCTGGCATGAATCCACCGTCGGGCAGGCTCGACCGCCGTGACAAAGGGACTGGTCGCGGCCGGCTCTTCGGTAAAGGGATCAACAGGCACAACCGGAGCGGGCACAGCAGGTGCAGGTGCATCATTCGGTTCCACTGGCTCGCTGTCGGATGGCGCGAACGGATCGCTCACAGCGGGCTCGACCGGCGCAGTCTCGGGGGCCGCAGTCGGCTCCTCTGGCATGACCGTGTCGACGGCATCTCCGGGCTCGTCCGCTGGGGCGGCATCAGCAGGAGCTGGTACCGCGACGGCGGGCTCGTCGCCAAACAGATCGCTTTCGCCCGCATCGGCCGGCGGCACGGGATCGGCGGCGGCCGGCGCTTCGTCGTCAAAAGAATTCCCGGGCTCGTCGGGCGTTTTCGGAAACGGCAAGGCGGGGCTCGCGGCGCTCGAGCCCCCGTCGACATCGTCGAACAGGTTGGGCTCTTCAGGCGCGGGCTCCGGTACGGGCTGTGGTGCCGGTTCGGGCGTTGTCGCGGGAGCAGGCGCGGGCTCTTCCTCGGATTCCGGTGCAGACGCAGGAACAGGCTCAGGAGTCGGTTCGGGCGTCGCCGCGGGCTCCGGGCTCGGCGCGGGCTCCGGTTCGCCCACTGTCGCAGGCTCGGGTGCTGGAGGCGGAGTGGGCTCCTCTTCCATGACGGGCTCGACGCCTGGGACCAGAGGGCCTGGAGCCGCTGGTTCTTCGTCGATGGCCGGCTGCGGCGGCAGGTCTGACTCGGGCGGGATGGCCGTGGCGGGCGGAATCGCAATCGGGTCAGAAGGCAGTGGCTCATCAGCCGGGCCGGCCGGTGGCTCCGCCGTCGCCGTCTCGTTCAACATCTTGGGCGCTTCCGGCGGCGGCGTGTCGGTGACGACCTCCGCAATGGGTTCGTCGTTGCTGGCTGGCTGCACGCCTGCGGGGGCGACCGTGGGCTGAAGGTCGGGCAGCGGCGCGGGCACTGGCTCGAGTGGCGCCGTAGTCGCCACTGGGGCGGCGGTGTCCGTCGGCGGTTCGGCAACAACTGAGGTCGTGTCTGGAGGCGCGACCGGTTCCGCGGCGACGGTGGGCTGGGTGGTAGTGACGGTAGCTTCCCCACAGCATGCCGGCGGGCGGGTGATCGGTTCGCAGCAGCCGTCGCGCACCACGACTTCGCGTACCACGACCGCATCACCGCACCCGGTCCATCCGGAGGGCGGGCATTCGGAGACCGCATACGCGGGCTGGCACTGACGTCGCGACCGGAGATGCCAACACGCCCGTGCGGCATTCATTGTTGGCGCGAGCAAGAGGACGGCGATCAAAAACGCATGGAGGCAGCGACGCACAGAGCACCTGGCGAACGAGTGGAGATGGGTTCCCGAAGCGAGCAAGCGCCCGCCCCCGAAGCATGGTTTACGTCTGGTGCCGAGTCAATTGCCCGGCCAGGGCTGCCCGACCAATCCGGTCGGGGATCAAAGGATTCGAGGAACGCCCGCGCCCCGTCTGCTCGGGCGCCAAACCCAAAAAAGCGTCCGGAACACGGGAGCCCGGATGTGCGACCGCCGGCCGGAGGGCCGGCAAGCTCGCCGGGGCCAGGGATGGCCCGCCGAGCGTGAAGCCAGTGCGACCGCCGGCCGGAGGGCCGGCAAGGCGGCGGGGCATGGATGCCCCCGCCGCCGTGAAGTCAGCTACAGCCCATGCTATTGCCGCAGTTGTGGCAGAGATAGCAGTTGCCATTTCGGACCGTGATCGACCCGCAGTTGTCGCAGGCCGGTGCGTCGATCTGGAAATTCGCAAACTGGCTCTGGCGGTCAACCGGAGAGGCGTCGGGGTTCACTGCCATCCGCAGGCCGGCCCGTTCGAGCACAGCCGCCGTCTGGGCAGCCTGAGTCTTGGTGGCGGCACCGTTCCCGGCAGGGTGCCGGCCACGGGCAGCCGTCGTCTCCGCCTTCCCGTTGGGCTTTCCCTGCCCATCGGCCAGCCCGCTCGCCCTCGTGGCGGCGGGCTTGGGCTCACTTTCCGGGTCGCTACTCCCCGCGGCGGCCTCCCCGCCGCCGCTGTCTGTCGAAGGCCTCGTCGCCTCACGGTAGCCCGCGATGAACTGCATGCCCATCCAGCGGAAGAGATAATCCACGAGGCTCTTGGCCACGGGGATGTCGGAGTTCTTCGTGTAGCCCCACGGCTCGAACCGGGTGTGGGAAAACTTCTTGACGTACACCTCGAGCGGCACGCCGTACTGGAGGCTCATCGACACCGCCGTACCGAAGGCGTCCATGAGTCCGCCGATCGTGCTGCCCTCCTTGGCCATCGTGATGAAGAGCTCTCCCGGCCGGCCGTCGTCGTAGAGGCCCACCGTGATATAGCCCTCGTGGCCACCCACGTTGAACTTGTGCGTGACGCTCCTCCGGGTGTCGGGCAGTCGCTCCCGACGCGGGGCCGCGGTGATCTTGGCCGCCGCCTTGTCGGCTTCGGTGCTCGTGCTGAGAGGCTGGCTCTCCTTGGAGCCGTCGCGGTAGATCGCCAGGGCCTTGAGGCCCATCCGCCAGCCCTCTTGATACGCCCGAGCGATGTCGCTTGGCGTGCTCTCACGCGGCATGTTGACCGTCTTCGAGATGGCCCCCGAGAGGAACGGCTGGGCCGCTGCCATCATCTTCACATGGGCCTGCCAGGCGATGCTTCGCTCGCCGAGCCGCGGCTTGAAGGCACAGTCGAAGACCGACATGTGTTCGGCCTTCAGTCCAGGGGCTCCCTCAATCGTGTCCTTCTCGTTGACAAACGCGAGGATTGCCTCGACCGACGGCTCGTCGTAGCCGAGCGTCCGAAGGGACAGGGGCACGGTTTGGTTCACGATCTTGAGCATCCCGCCACCGGCAAGCTGCTTGTATTTCACCAGCGCGATGTCGGGCTCGATGCCGGTCGTGTCGCAGTCCATAAGGAACGAGATCGTGCCGGTGGGCGCGAGGACCGTGGCCTGGGCGTTGCGGAAGCCGTGGGTTCGACCCGTGGCCAGCACGTCGTCCCAGATTTTTTCGGCGGCCTCGTGCAGATACTGCGGGCAAGACGGGTCGATCTTATCCACCGCGCTTCGGTGCATCTGCATGACCTTGAGCATCGGCTCACGGTTGGCCGCGAAGCCATCGAACGGCCCGACGGCCCCGGCGAGCTCGGCGCTCGTGCGGTTGGCGGTGCCGTGGAGAACGGCCGTGACTGCCCCGCAGACACCCCGGCCCGCGTCGCTGTCGTAGGCCAGCCCGTCGGCCATGAGCAGGCTGCCGAGGTTTGAGTAGCCAAGACCCAGCGGCCGGTAGCGGTGGCTGTTGCGGGCGATCCGTGGCGTCGGGTAGCTCGCGTGGTCGACCAGAATCTCCTGAGCGATGAAGAAGATCCGGCAGGCCGCAGCGAACCGCTCCACCTCAAACGTACCGTCGGGCCGACGGAACTTCATCAGGTTGATGCTCGAGAGATTGCAGGCCGTGTCGTCAAGGAACATGTATTCCGAGCACGGATTACTTGCGTTGATGCGGCCGGAGTTGGGGCAGGTGTGCCAATGGTTGATCGTGGAGTCGTACTGCACGCCCGGATCGCCGCACTGCCAGGCACATTCGGCCATCCGGTCGAGCACCGCCCGGGCCTTGAAGGACGGGCCGGCCTTCGATGGCTCGGTGACCCAGCGGGTGGTCCAGGTGTCGTTGCGATCGACGGCCTCCATGAACTCATCGCTCAAGCGGACAGAGAGATTCGCGTTCTGGAAGAGGATCGAGCTATAGGCCTCGCCATTGAAGTTGGCATCGTAGCCCCCCTTCTCGATGAGCACGCGGGCCTTCTTCTCTTCCTTAGCCTTGCACTCGATGAATTCCATGATGTCGGGATGATGCACCTTGAGCGACTGCATCTTGGCAGCACGCCGGGTCTTGCCGCCGCTCTTCACGACCGCCGCCACCTGGTCATACACCCGCATGAAGGAAAGCGGCCCTGAGGGCTTGCCGCCGCCGGCGAGCTTTTCTCGCTGGCTGCGGATCGTGGAGAGATCGGTGCCGGTGCCCGAGCCAAACTTGAAGAGCATGGCCTCGCTACGAGCGAGGTCCATGATGTCTTCCATGTTGTCGCGGACGCTCTGGATAAAGCAGGCGCTGCCCTGGGGATACTCGTAGGGGTTGTCGGGCATGACAACGTCTTGCTTGGCCGCGTCCCACCGCCAATTGCAGGGAGCCCCCTTCACGTTGTATTGATGGTAAAGCCCGACATTGAACCAGACCGGCGAATTGAAGGCCCCGTGCTGGTGAACGCAGAGCCAGGCCAGATCGCGGTAAAAGTTTTCGGCGTCGGCGGCGGTCTTGAAGTAGCCGTCGTCGCGGCCCCAGTCAGCGATGGTGCGGGCCACGCGGTGGACGAGCTGCTTGACGGAGTGCTCCCGCTCGGGCGTGTGGATCTCGCCGTAGAAATACTTGCTCACGACGACGTTCGTGGCGAGCTGGCTCCAGGCGGCCGGGATCTCACAGGCGGGCTGCTCGAAGAGGACTTTGCCGTCCTCTCCCTTGATCGCGGCGGTGCGGAGCTCCCACTCGGTCGTGTCAAACGGGCTTTCGACTTCGGTCGGGCAGAAGGTGGGGCGGATCTCGATGGCGGTGCGACCTTCGGGTGCCTGGGTCTGGTGGGCATGGTCATGGGCGGTACCGGGGAGCGTGGCCGAGTCGAAATCTGCCATGGGTAGGAAACCTCGGGGAAAGGAAAGTCTGTCTAAGGGCAAACGCAGGAAACAACCGTCACCGACCGGGGCCGCCCGACCCCTTGGAAAGTATACTTGCGTATAGTTCCACTACAACCCACCATCGGCCATGAAAAAGGCTCTGGTGAGGAAATCATCCGTGAAAAAAAGCCCGTAACCGCAACAATCGGGAATGCAGGTCCATCTGCCTGATATCGCAACATGTAGTGGTGGTCAATTCCATGACCACTGCCGGTGGGCCGGGGCGTGAATGTAGCGTGAGCGTTCAGGCCGTCAAGCATCTTTTCTTGCGGGTGCATTTAGCCGCTGGAATGAGGGCGCTTTGCCGCCTCCAGGCGTTGCTGTCAGCGATAGCGTGAACCACTCACAGGGGGGGTTTTCAATTTTTGGCTTTTTTGGGAGCGGCCCAGTCCCACTCGGCACGCCCGCTCTGCCCCTGGGGCTTGGCCCCCGTATCGCGTAGATTGCAGGGATGGTCCGCAGTTCCAAACCCCTGAATGACGAGGCCGTGAGGGCCCTTATTCGCGAGGCTGGGCTTCGGTGTACGGCCGCTCGGGTGGCCGTGCTTCGGCATCTCGAGGAGGCTGCCGGGCCGCTCTCGCATGCCGACGTCGCCGAGGCTCTTCATACGCTCGGCTTCGATCGCGCCACGATCTACCGAAACCTCATCGAGCTTTCCGAGGCCGGCTTGGCGGCCCGCGTGGACTTGGGCGACCACGTCTGGCGGTTTGAGGCCAAGCGGGCTGGTGGTGGCCACAAGGCCGATGACCACGCCCACTTTGTGTGCACGACCTGTGGCGATGTCTCTTGCCTGCCGGACGTCCAGGTGGCTATCACGCAGCGGGACGCCAGCCCGGCCCCCGGCGGCCATGGACGTGACACAGCGGCCACTCGCCGGCGGATTGGCAGCGTCACCGAGATCCTGCTCAAGGGCCGTTGCGGGCAATGCGAGTAAGGCTCACAGGATAAAGCACCATGACTCGCCTTCGGGCTGCACGGGCACTCTTCGCGGCGCTCGTCGCTATCGCCGGTGTCTCCGCCGCGGCCACTGAGCGGCCGGCCCTTCAGATCCTCAACGGCACTTCAGCGCCAGTGGCAGTCTTCTGGCTCGACGACGACACGTCGCGTGTGCCGCAGGGCACAGTCGCCCCCGGCGACGACACGGTCATCACCACAACCATCGGCCATCGTTTTGCCGTCGTCGGATCCGAAGACACCGCCGAGACGATTCTGACGAGTGAGGTTCCGATCCAGGCCTACCGCGTCGGCGGCGTGCCAGCGCTCTATACCCAGCGGGTGGAGGTGGGCGGGTTTCCAATCGTCGGCTCTGAGAGGGTGAGTCCCTACGCCCTGAAGGAGGCCGCGTATCTCATCGAAGGCATGCTCGTGAAGCGTCCCGATGTGCTCGAGGCCCTTGTTGCCAGCGGCGCCCGCATGAACATCCTGGCCTGGAACGAGTTCACCACCGACCAACCGGAGTTTGAGCGGTTTGCCCGCAGGGAGCCTCCCGAGTTTCCAGGCATGTCGGGCAAGGACTATTGGGATGCCCGCGCCCGTGGCACAGGAGGGAGCGAGACCGATCCGATTTGCACCTGTGCGGAGGAAAATCTCCTTGCGTATCCGGGCGATCCCTACTCGACCGAGTGCATCCTCATCCATGAGCTGGCCCACATGATCCACCTCCGCGGGATGAACAATCTCGATCCAACCTTCGACAAGCGGCTCGAGCAGGCCTATAAGGACGCGATGGCCGCCGGTCTCTGGAGGGGCAAGTACGCCTCGGTGAATGACCGCGAGTATTTTGCCGAGGGAGTGCAGTCGTGGTTCGACGACAACCGCGTCAACGACCACGACCACAATCATGTGCATCTGCGCAGCCAGCTCATCGAATACGACCCTGGCCTCGCCGCCCTGTGCCGCGAGGTTTTTGGCGACACGAAGCTCACCTACACCAAGCCTGCCACGCGGCTCACGGGCCATCTGGAGGGGTATGACCCCTCGCAAGCCCCCACGTTTGTGTGGCCCGAGCGACTCGCCGAGGCCAAGCGGCTCATCCGCGTCCACGCCGAAGCCCGCGGGAAGTAAGCGGGGTTTCTTGTGGGCGCGTGCAGCGCCCGAAGAGAAGGATTTGGCGACAGCCGGCGGCTGGGGGACGAGCCGCGGGCAAGCGGTTCACTGATTCACGCCGCACACACTGCCTATCCCCGCCGTCCGGCGACATGGCATGGGCTCGCCCTGAGCCACGCCGGGGCGTCTTACTCGGCAGCAGGCAGAGGCTCGAGGAACGCGCGCAGATCCCGCTCGAACTTCTCGAGGTCGTCGAGCCGCAGGTACATCATATGGCCCGCGTCATAGTCGGCATACGTGACGTTCTTCAAGAGCTCGGGGTCGACCCCGAGATGGTTGATCGAGTGCCGCATCGAGAGATAGGGCACCGCCAGGTCGCATCGGCCCGTCTGCACGAGCACCCGCAAATGATGGTTGCGACTCATCGCCTCGGCGAGCTGCGGGGCCGTGCTCGAATACCGGTTCTGATCCTGCGGCCAGGGGCCCACTCCGGTGAGCATTCGATACGGCAAATCACTCTCAAACAAAAGCTCCTCCCGGACATAGGCGTTCATCGCCGCCGAAAGCGGCCCGAGCGCCGCGTCAAACGACGGGTCAAACTGCGGCTCGCTCCGCCCATGATCGCCATCCCGGCCCGTGATCCGCGCGTCAAATCGGCCCAGAATTTTTCGGTCGTCAGCCAAAAGCTTTTCGCGGAACGTCGAGGGCGACACCCGGAGGTCGTGATCGAGCACGCACTCCTGCGAAAGCCCAGTGAGCCGGGCGATCGTGCGCGCGACTTCCTCGCGACGGGCGTCCGAGATCGACGCCCCCGCAAAGAGCGCCGTCACATACTCGCCCGACGCAAAAGCCTCGGACTCCTGGATCGCTCTTGCCCGGTCGGCCTGGAGATCCGCAGGCAGCCGGCCATGGGCATGGGCCACCGCCGTAAAGCTCGGCAAGAACAGGGCATACGGCAGGTCGTTCGATGGCCCAGGGCCGAGCGTGCCGTAATCCACGAGCCCCGACACGAGCACGAGGCCATTCAAGAACATGCCGTGTTCGTCCTGAAGCTCAGCCGCAAGGCCCGCGGCGCGAAACACACCGTAGCTCTCGCCACAGAGAAACTTCGGGCTTCGCCACCGCGTGTTCCTGGTCGTGTAGAGCCGAATGAACTCGGCCATCGCTGCAATGTCGGGATCCTTCCCGAAGAACTGCTCCGGCTTCTCCCCCTTCGCCGCCCGGCTATACCCGGTCGCCACCGGATCGATAAACACGAGATCACACACCGGCAGAATCGTGTAGACGTTGTCCACGAGCTCAAACGGAGGTGGCGGAAGTGTGCCGTCGGGATTCACCCGCGCCCGCCGTGGGCCAAGGCCACCCAGATGCAGCCACACCGCCGCCGCACCCGGGCCACCATTGAAACAAAACATGATCGGCCGCTTTGCACGATCGATGTCACCAGCAAGGGTGTACGCCACATAAAAAAGATTCGCACGCGGTGAGCCATCTTCCTTGAGCAGCGGAAGCGTCCCAGCCTCGGCCTTGTAGGCCAGCGTTTTGCCCCCAATCGTGATCTCATGCTCCGTCACCACCGGCTGCTTTGCCGTTGAGGCTTTTGATGGTGAGGCGTCCTTTGATGGTGGTTTCGATGCTGGATCGGCCGTTGACGTTCCGGTTCCGGAGGAACCGGACTCCGGGGGAGCATCAGGCTCGTCGGCGAGGGAAGCGACGCCGAGCGCGAAGGCAACGAGCAGGAGCGATAGAAACACCTTGATCGACGGAGCGGGCACGGACATACAACCTCACCTCACCGAAAGAACGAACGACCCAGCCCGGCCCAAAAAAAGGCCAGGCAGCCCGGCAAGCATAGTTCGCGGGTCGGGGCCGCGCTCCTTGTGCCGGTTTCGGAGGAACCTGACTTCACAATCGAGCCGCCGCCACACGTCACCCGCGGGTCCAGGCGCGGTCGATGTACCGCCAGGGGCGGCCAGCCGGCGGGGCGTCGCGGACGATCTCTGGGAGACGGCTTTCCGTCCACCCGTCAAAGCAGATCCGACGGGCGAACCGCAGAATCGTCCAGGGCATCCCAACGGCCGAGAAGAACTGCGGCCCAGCCGAGGGCCACGGGCCACCATGCTGCATCGGCGGCGTCACCGCCAGGCCCGTCGGCATCCGGTTTTCGATGATCCGACCAGCCTTTGAGAGCACCAGGGGCGTGAGCGCGGTGAAGGCTGCGTCGTCGCTCCCGTCCTTCGCACAGTAGACACTCGCCCCGAGCGAGCCGTGGGCACACTCAAGCGCCTTCGCAAGCTCGTCGAGCGATGCACACACAACCAGCAGCGTCGCGTTCCCAAAGGCCTCGATGACGAGCTCCTTCGGGTTGGCACGAAGTTCGGCGCCTGTCACCGAAAGGAGCGTGGGCACATGACTCGCTGGCCCGGCCGGCTCCGACTCACCGGCCAGAATTTTGGCACCGGCCTTCACCAGGGATGCGATGCCTTCACAGAGCCGCTGGCAGCCCGCTTCACCGAGCAACACCTGCGGCCCAACCGCGGCGAATTTCTGAGTGGTCGCCGACACAAAGGCTTCGCCAGCAGCGTCACCGACCAGAAAAACGAGGCCGGGCTTCGTGCAGAACTGACCCGCCGAACCGGTCACGCTCACTGCCAAGTCAGCCGCGATCGCGTCACTCCGCTCGGCGAGCGCCCCTGGAAGCAGCACGACCGGATTGATGCTCCCCATCTCCACCCAGATGACTTTTCCAGCTGCGTTCGCCGCCTGAAAAAGTTTCTTGCCGGCGACTTCGCTGCCAGTGAATCCCGTGCCGCCGACCCGAGGATCGGCCACCAGTCGCTCGCCGTCGGCACGGTCGATACCGTGGAGAAGCTGAACCGTCGCCAGTGGGAGGCCAGTATCGCGGAGCGCCTCGAGCGCCTCTTCCGCAGCGATTTTTGAGACGCCCGGATGGCCACGATGCGCCTTGGCGATCACCGGATTTCCACCGGCGATCGCAGCGGCCATGTCACCGCCGGTGACGCAGCCATACGCCAGGGGAAAATTCGTGGGGGGAAACACGACGACTGGCCCGATCCCAAAACAGGCCGCGCGAACATTCTTTGAGGTGTCGATCATCGCCATCCGCCAGGTCTCTTCGCGGGCACTTGCCGCCGCCTGCCGGATCTGGTCGAGCGTGCGCGGCAGCTCCGCGTCGGCAAGCCGTGGCTTCACCGCAAGGCCTGTCTCGGCATGGGCCACCGCGACGAGCTCCGCACTCCGGGCCTCGAGGCGATCGGCAAACCGTTCGAGGAAGGCGGCGATGCGCTCGGCCGGCAGCGTGGCAAGATCGGCCGCAGCAGCCACCGCGGCATCGAGTGCTTCCGAAACATCGGCCCAACCGCTCACCGGCCAGACGGCCTCGAGAGTTTTGGCGGTGGTGGGATCAAAGGCCTGATAGGAGGACGCAACCGTGGCAGCGCGCCACCGACCGGCGACAAGGATTTTTTCAGGTGTTGGCATTCGATTGTGTTCCTAAACGGAGATTTCTTCTTTGCCGAGTTTCACGGGGTCACGGAAGGCAATCGCAAAACCCACCATCACCACTGCGGCGGCAACAGCAAAAGTGAGCCAGAACGGCTGCCATGGATAGGCATCGGTCGTGGCAAGGGCGCCGGCGACCATCGGGAAGACGAGGTTGCCAACGTACATTCCGGCCCCATACGTCAACAGCGCGATGAGCCCTTGAGCACTCGCCCGCAGCTTTTTGGGAGCGACGTGATCGGTGTAAAGCTGCCCCGTGACAAAGAAAAAGTCGTAGCAGATGCCGTGGAGCACCACGCCCGCCACGAGCATCCAGGCCGTCTGGCCGCCGTACGCAAAGAGCACGTAGCGGGCCACCCACGCGAGCATGCCGCCGAGGAGCATCGTTTTGACGCCGTAGCGGGCAAGAAAGAGCGGCATCAGGAGCATGAATCCGATTTCGCTCATCTGGCCAAACGTCATGACGGTTTCGCTGCCCAGGCCGAGCATTGCTTGGATATTCATGGCGCTGATGTATTCGTTGGCCTTCGAGTAGTAGACGGCCAGTGGTATGCAAATCAGAAAACTCGCGATGGCAAACACGGCGAAGGGCGGGCTCTTCATAAGGCCCACGGCATCGAGACCCAAAAGCTTGCCGACACTCACCGGCTCTCCCTTGGCCTTGGGCGGGCTATTGGGGAGCGTGAAGGAGTAGAGCCCGAGCAGAGCCGAGGTGACGGCGGCCACGAGGAACGGAAGATTCGTCTTACCGGCGTCGTTGCTGGCGGCGTCGCCCAAGACGAGGGATGCCATGCCCTCCGGCAGGCCGGCGGCCATGAGCCGTGGCAGGAGCGAGCCAACGGTGATCCCCGCGGCGATCCAGCCGATCGTGCCCCACACACGCACAAGCGGAAACTGCCGACGCGGCTCGGAGAGCTGATCGAAGCTCACGGAGTTCACAAGAGCGAGCGTTGGCATGTAGCAGAGCCCCGCGGCCAAGAGCAGCCAATAGAAGCTCACAGGATCGGTGGCCTGCGAGACGCCAAAGAGCAGGCCCGCGCCCGCGAGGTGAAGCACACCGAGGACAACCTGGCCCGGTAGAAAACGGTCGGCAACGAGTCCGACGAACAGCGGCGCGATGATGGCGGCGAGGGCGCTTGTGCCATAGGCCTGGCCGATGATCATGTCCACCGCGGCTGGTAGGCGTCCCTCGGAGAAGACCGTGGCGAGATACTTGCCCATCGGCACGGCCCACGAGCCCCAGAGAAAAAACTCAAGGAACATCATCACCCCGAGCCGGGTCATCGGAGCCGTGGGCGGGGATGGGTCACGAGTGGCGTTCATACAGGCCTCGGGTGAAGCGGAAACGTCCTAGAAACAGGGCCTGATAGGGTATCATGCTCGCGTCTCATTTCCTCAGCCGGAGTATTCATGCGGCACGCCCCGATCGATCCCGAGCTTTTCGTCGCCAACCGACGGCGTCTCGGTGCCCTGCTGCCGCCCGGCGCGCTGGCGATCATCCATGCGGCCGACATGCTGCCGACAACCGCCGATGGCACGCTCAAGATCCATCCCGCGAGCGATCTTTTCTGGCTTACCGGCATAGAGCAGGAGGAGAGCGTCCTCGTGCTTTGCCCCTCCGCGGCCGACCCGGCATTGCGCCAGCAGCTCTTTCTGCGGCAGCCCAATGAACACCTCGCGGCGTGGGAAGGTGACAAGCTCACCAAGGAGAAGGCCCAGCAGATTTCAGGCATCACGAAGGTGCGATGGCTCTCCGATCTGCCAGGTACGATCCACATGCTCATGTGCGAAAGCGAGACAGTCTGGCTCAATGCCAACGAGCACGAACGGGCCGCTTACGAAGTGGAAGACCGCGATCTGCGGATGGCACGCCTGCTGATCAAAAAGTATCCGCTCCATCGCTACGAGCGGCTCGCGCCTCTCATGCGGCGGCTCCGAGCGGTCAAGTGCCCGGCCGAGGTAGCCCTCATTCGCCAGGCAGTCGATATCACCGACGCTGGGCTTCGACGGATGCTCGCGGCCCTCAAGCCTGGCGTGATGGAGTACGAGCTCGAGGCGGAGATCGCCTGCGAGTTCATCCGAAGGCGGGCCACAATGGCCTACGAGCCCATCATTGGGAGCGGCAAAAACGCCTGCGTACTTCACTACGTTGAAAACGAGGTTGCCTGCCGTGATGGCGAGCTTCTGCTTGTGGACGTGGGGGCGAACTACGCCAATTACGCTGCCGATCTCACGCGCACGTATCCCGTCAACGGCCGGTTCACCTCGCGGCAGCGGGCTGTCTACGACGCCGTGCTGCGGATCTTTGATGCGTCGGTTGCGAGGGCCGTGGTCGGCGCATCGATCCGCGACTGGAAGCGGGCGGCGCAAGTGGACATGACCAGGGAGCTCGTCGGCCTGGGCCTTATCTCTCCTGAAGATGCTGCGAAGGACTCGATCGATGAGCCTGCCTGTAAGAAGTACTACATGCACGGCCTTGGGCACTCTCTCGGCCTGGCCGTCCATGACATTGCGCCGGTGGACGGCCCCTTCGAGGCTGGATGGGTCATCACGGTCGAGCCGGGGATCTATATCCCCGAAGAAAAGCTCGCCGTACGGCTGGAAAACGACATCCTTATTACAGAGAAGGGCCCGATCGATCTCTGTGCCCATGTGCCGATCCGGCCGGACGAGATCGAAGAATTGATGGGATAATGGAAAAGAGGGACGGGAGCGGTTTTTCGAAAAACCGCTCCCGTCCCTCTTTTCCACTCCGGGTAGACTACCGGGCCCGCAAACCCCCGGAGTGCCCGCCATGCGAATCCCCGCCATCGCCTTTTCTTTTTCGTTTTTCTTGTGCCTTGCCCTTTCGACCCCGGAGTTTCTCATGGCCGCCGATGTCCCCCACCCTGCTTTGCCCAAGGGCGCTGGCGCCATCGAAGCCGACGCGCCCAAGGAATTCGCCCGCACGGCCTCGGGCCTCGAATACCGCATTCTCCGCAAGGGCACTGGCGCCGCCCCAAAGGCCACCAATACTGTGAAGGTCCATTACCACGGCTGGCTCGACAACGGCCAGAAGTTCGACAGCTCCTATGACCGCGGCGAGACAATCGAGTTTCCGCTGAACGGTGTGATCCCTGGATGGACCGAAGGCATGCAGCTCGTCGGCGAGGGCGGCATGATCGAGCTTCAGATCCCAGGCAGGCTCGGCTACGGAGACCGGGGAGTTCCCGGCACGATTCCGCCGAACGCCACGCTCCACTTTCTCGTCGAGCTCATCGACGTGAAGTAAGGCCGCCGGGGGGCATGGATGCCCCACTGGCCGTTTAAAAAGTCCGGCAGCCGAGCGACACCAATAAATTGGCCCACGGGGCAGTGTCGGCGGTCTGGATCGTGAGGACGTGGTCGGCTGATTCAACCGCGGCGTAAAAATCCCACTTCACGATGGGCACGAGCTGCACCGTGGAGCCTGCGGCGGTGAGGATCTTTCGGTATTCGGCCCACACCGGCGGATCACCGGGCGTGGCGGCCGCATACGAATCGTCGCGATCGACGCCCATCGTATGGACCTCGTCAATTGCTACGGCCCCGAAGATCGCCGCAAACACCTGGGCCACGGTCGGCACGCCGGGCGAGAGCTGGAGCGAGACGAGCTCGGCCCCCGGGCCCCGCTTGTTGGCCGCGGGGTAATTGCCATCAGCGATGAGCACCTTCGAGTGGTGCCCCGATCGCCCGAGGATACGGAGGATGTCCGGGTGCAGAAGTGGTCCGTTGAGCATCGTTGAGCCTCGTCACACGTCCAGGTTTTTGACATCCAACGCATGCCGCTCGATGAACTCGCGTCTCGGCTCGACCTTTTCCCCCATGAGGATGCGGAAGAGGTCGTCTGCGGCCGCCGCGTCGGTCATCGTGATCCGTGAGAGGGTGCGGTTCACCGGATCGAGCGTCGTGTCGCGAAGCTCCTCGGCATTCATCTCACCGAGACCTTTGAAGCGAGTGATCGTGAGCCCCCGTTCGCCAGCCCGACGGACAGCGGCCAGGAGCCCGCGGAGATCGTTGATCCCGATGTCGTTGTCGCCACGCCTGAGCGTGTAGCGGGCGGTCTCGCTCCCGGTACGGTCCACTGGGAGAAGCGAGTCGATCCCAAAGCCCATGGTTTCGAGCTCTTTGAGACCGGAATTGATGCTGCGGACCTCGTGGAGATCGACGACCACGAGCTGCGGACCTGCGATGCCGTCGCCGGTTGGCTCCCCGCCATGCTTGTTCTCGTCTGCTCGCCCCACGGCCAGCTCACCGCCGGCCGACTGCTCCTTGCCCTTCATGAAGACTTCGAGCTCGTCGCGGCTCTTAAACCAGTGCTCTTCAGAGCCGTAGTACACGTGGTACATCGGCAGCCGTCCGGTGGCGGCATCGCGGCGGCCTGCATGCTCCCGCAGGCTCACGCCCCGCTTCTCAAGCGCCACCAGCGCATCCTCGAGGCCGGCGAGCGTGCGGCAGAGCTTGTGCATCTCGTCACCGGTGATCTCGCGGCCGTCACCCGGCATGAAGACGCCGTCACCGAGACCCTGCTCAAGGAGCTGGTTCTTCATCTCCTCTTCGGTCTGCACATAGTAGGTGCGCTTCTTGCTCCGCACGCGGAACAGCGGTGGCTGGGCGACGTAGACATGCCCTTCGGCCACGAGCCGATACATCTGCCGGTAAAAGAACGTCAGCAGCAGCGTCCGAATGTGCGAGCCGTCCACGTCGGCGTCAGTCATAATGACGATCTTGTCGTAGCGCAGCTTCGTGAGGTCGGCGTCCTCGCCGATGCCCGCCCCGATCGCAGAAATCATGCTTCGCACCTCTTCGTTCCCAAGCACCTTGTCCTCGCGGCTCTTGTAGGCGTTGATGATTTTTCCGCGGAGCGGCAGGATGGCCTGGTACTCGCGGAGCCGGCCGCCTTCGGCGCTGCCGCCGGCGCTATCACCCTCCACGAGATAGAGCTCGCACTTCGCCACCTCGCGGCTCGTGCAGTCGCGGAGCTTTCCGGGGAGCCCGCCGCTCGAAAGCGCCCCCTTCCGCTCGCGGAGAAGCTGGCGGGCCTTCTTGGCGGCCTCGCGTGCCTCCGCGGCAAGTTCGCCCTTCTTGACGATCTCCTTGGCGCTCTTGGGGTTTTCTTCGAGGTACTTCGACAAAAAGTCGCCGACGGCCGAGTTGATGATCCCCTCGACCTCGCCGTTGCCGAGTTTTGTCTTGGTCTGACCTTCGAACTGCGGATGCGGAACCCGGATGCTGAGGATCGCCGTCAACCCCTCGCGAAGATCCTCACCGGTGGGCACGAGATCTTTGAAAAGGCCTGTCTTCTTGCCGTAGGCATTGATGGCCCGCGTGAGGCCCGCCCGGAAGCCCGAAACGTGCGTGCCCCCTTCGGTCGTCGAAATGTTGTTGACGTAACTGTGAAGGCTCTCGGTGAACTCCTTCGTGTACTGCATCGCGATATCCCATGAGACCCCTTCGGCCTCCCCCTGAATCGAGATGATGTCGGGATGGACGGGGTCGCTCGCCTTGTTGAGGTACTCGACAAACTCCTCGACGCCCCGCTCGTAGCAGAAGTTTTCTGAGTTGCCGCTGGCCGCGTCCAAAAACAAAATCCGCACGCCGGAATTGAGGAACGCCAGCTCACGCAGGCGGCGGGAGAGCGTGTCCCACGTGAACTTCGTCTGCGGAAAAATCTGCGGGTCGGGTTTGAACGTGGTTTTCGTGCCGGTGCGGCTCGTCGTACCCATCTTGCGGACAGGCCCGGTCGGCTCGCCACGCTGGTACTCCTGCTGCCAGACATGCCCGTCGCGGCAGACCTCAACCTCGCACCACTCGGACAGAAAATTCACGACCGTCACGCCCACGCCGTGAAGGCCGCCCGAGGTCTGGTAGGCCCCCTTCTCGAACTTGCCGCCGAACTTGAGCACCGTCATCACGCCCTCGAGCGTGGAGACTTCGCGGTCCATCTCCTCGGAGAGCTGCGGGTGCATCTCGGCCGGAATGCCGCGGCCGTCGTCCTCGACCGTGACGCTGCCGTCGACATTGACCGTGACGCCCACCTTCCTGGCATAGCCGGCCATGCACTCGTCGATCGAGTTGTCGACCACTTCGTAGACGAGGTGGTGGAGGCCGCGGGAGGTGTTGTCGCCGATGTACATGCCAAACCGCTCGCGGACATGGTCGCGATCGGAAAGGTGCTTGAGGTCGGCTCCCGTGTAGTCGGGCTGCGTGGATTCGTCGCTCATTGGTGATCTCCCCTGGTCAGCGTGTGGTGCGCGGCTGTCGTCATGACCCTGTCTCGGACAGGCGGCAGCGAATGTCGGTGATGCCCGCGGTCGGCAACGTTGTTTGCAGGCTGTGGATGACGGCCGCTTTGTGGAAATTGAATTCCTGCACGATCGCCGAGTGGGTCACAAAAACCTCGAGCACACCCCGGCGGATGAGGCCTGGCCTGGCGTGACCGGCGAGCTGCTCGGGCACCGCCTTCGACCAGGCGGTCGCGAGCGCTTCGGACGCCTGCTCCTGGCCGTAGCCCGTGCGGGCCATGAGCCGTGACATGACCCGACCGACCCGCTGCGGGCCCCGTGGCTGGTCGCGATGCATCGTCACAAGTCACCCTTCATGCGGGCACGCAGAGCTCGGATATCAGTCGGCCGCCAGCGGCATGATCACATAGCCGTAGCCGTCGTCGGTTCGGCAGACGCAGGCGCTCTGCGAATCGGTGATCTCGATCGAGACGGTGGTCCCGCCGTCGAGCACCCGAAGGAAGTCGATCATGAATCGTGGGTCGAGTTTGATTCGTACGGCCTCGCCGGCATGGTCGATCGGAAGCTCGATCCGGCTTTCGCCGCTCTCCGCCGAGCGACCCGAGAGCACGAGCTGACCCGGCTCGAACGAGAAATCGACCCCCTTCGACTGTTCGCTCGTCACGATGGCCGCCTGCCGCACGGCCGCCACGAGCGGGCCCGCGATGAGCTTGACCTGTGCCGCATCAGGCCGGTCTGGAAACACGTCCCGCCAGCGGGGAAACCGGCCTGAGACGAGCCGTGCTGAGATGGTTGTTTCAGCCGTGCGAACGATGATCTCGCTGGCCCCTACCGCGAAGTGAACAGCCGCCTCGGTCGAGCCAAGGCACCGCTCGATCAGGTGCATGGCCCGAGCAGGCACGATCGGCTGCACCTCGCCACCCTCGTCACCGTGGGTCTGGCAGGGGCCCTCCATCTTGGCGAGCCGGCGGCCATCGGTGCCCACGGCAATAACGCTCGCTCCACCCAACTCCATGAGCACGCCGCCAAGCGCATACCGGCTCGACTCGTTGTCGGTCGCGAAGACCGTCCGACGCACAAGCTCGCGGACGAGCGGGGTCGAAAGCTCAAACGAACGACCCTCGGGGAATGTCGCCACCGTTGGAAATTCGAGTGGGTCTTCCACCGGAAGGCGAAATTCACTCCGCGGAGCCTTGACGCTCGCGGCGGTGCCGTCGCTTGCAATCTCGAAGACGGTGCCCGCGGCGGCCTCCCTGAGAATCGCGATCAGCCGACCGCTCGGCAGGAGGACGGCACCGGCCGCCTCGGTCTCGACCCCTTCAACCGCCACGCGGATGCCTACCTCGAGATCGGTCGCCGAAATCACGGCCCCATCACGGGTGGCTTCGAGCTTGACGTTGGTAAGCACCGGCTTGGGGGAACGGGCGGGAACGACAGATGCCGCGGTCTGGACGGCGGCCAGGAGGGGCTCCTTGGAACAGCGAATCTTCATGCGAAACGTGGTTTCCTCTGCGACCTGCTTCAGCCCCCCACAGGGCGGCCATGCGGAAGCCGCAAAGTGTACCCGATGAGGAGGCCTTTCCCAACGCCCCCCGGGCCATCGCCCGGGCCACTGCTTCTCTCTCTTTTCCAAAGATTTTTAGAAGGAAGTAGAAGAATAGGAGAGCCGTGAGTAGGGCTTAGAAGGAGCGCCCAGGGGGCAGCCGCGCAGACAGCCAAAGACCGCGATGGGAAGGGAGGCGGAAGTGCCATAGTTCAGGGTGTTTTCGGAGAGTCGGCATCTCAAAATCCACCCGCTCAGGTATGTTTGAAAGCTGTTGATAACTGGGCGGTTGGCCGACACGAGCGTGTTGGAAAATGGTTTGCGAAACGACGATAACACGACTGGAGCACGTTGGTCGCGCGGCCGATTCGATGACGCGCAGCTGGTGATGGAATTGTCGGCTCTCTTGCCAACGGTGAACTGGCACCGTTACCGACATTCCACTGACAGCGACCTACCAAGCCGGACGAAGACACGACGGAGACGGCGGATCGCGTCGTCAATGTCCACGGGTGTCGTGGTGCGTCCGAAGCTTGCTCGGATCGTGCCTGCGGTGAGCGTGTTTGGGACGCCAATGGCCGCCAGGACCACCGGCGGCTCACTCGATCCGCTCGAGCATGCGGTGCCCGTCGAGAGACAGACGCCTTCGAGATCGGCGGCCATCACCAAGGATTGGCGATCCATGCCGACGATGGCGACCGCTGTGATGTGAGGTGCCCGGCTGCCGCGCTGGCCAATGACGATTGCCTCGAGGCCAGCATCGATGGCTGCGGCGATGAGCTGAGCTTCGAACTGGTCGCGGAGCGACGTCACCCGTGGGGCAACCTCGTCGCGCTCGATCGCCGCGAGCTCCAAGGCCCTGGCGAATCCAACCGCGAGTGTCACCGCCTCGGTACCACCGCGCAGACCCAATTCCTGCGGCCCTGGGAGGAGCGGGTCGAGGGCCGTGCCAGCGCGAATGACCAGGCCGCCGATGCCGCGCGGGCCGCCGAATTTGTGTGGCGCGAGCGTCATCGTCGTCAGCAGGGAGTCGGCGAAGTTAAGCGGATACCAGGCGGCGGCCTGGGTCGAGTCAGCGTGGAGAGCAATCACCCCGTTCGTCGCTGCGTCAGAAGCGACGTCCAACGCTAAAAAATCCAGGAGGCCGGTTTGGCTACAGACGGGGGTGGTCGTGAGCAGGACGGTGGTGCCTCCCGCGGCTTGCATCAGAGACGCGAGGGCGTCACGGGCGACGGCACCTTCTGGGGTGAGCGGCAAGGTGCGAACGGCATGTCCGCGGCGTGACAATTCCGTCTCGGCCGAGATGACCGAGCCGTGGTCGCGTGGCGAGACGGCGATGAGGCAGCCGCCCCTGGCGAGCCCGAGCATGGCCATGCGGTTGGCCTCGGTTGCCCCGCTGGTGAAGACGAGTCGGTCGCGGGTGGCCCCGCCGGCGCGACCCCCCACCAACTCCACGATCCGCTCGCGGGCGTCTTCCAGAAGGCGCTTGGCGGTTCTGCCGGCGGCGTGCTGGCTCGACGGGTTGGCAAAGGCCGTAGACGCGGCCTCTTCCATCGCCGCTCTCACCTCCGGCCGCATGGGCGTGGCGGCAGCGTGGTCGAGGTAGATCGTGTTCATCCCCGGCTACGACCGCCGTGACGTAGGGTCGGCGAGGAACGTGGCGATGCGATCGAGGCCACGGGAGAGGTTTTCTTCACTCGCGGCAAACGACATGCGGACATGCCCTTCGGCACCGAACGCGCTGCCGGCCACCAGGGCCACCTGCTGCCGTTCGAGGAGGGCTTCGCACCACGCCACGCTCGTGCCGAGACCTACCCCGCACCCGCGCTTGAGCGCCGGGGCAATATCGAAGAACGCGTAAAAGGCACCGCCGACATCGGGCAGCCGCACGTCGGGCATGGCCTTCAGCCGGGCTGCGACGAGGTCGCGACGACGCTCAAAGGCATCCCGCATCACGGTCACGCAGTCCTGCGGCCCAGTGAGTGCTGCGACGGCCGCATGCTGTGCGATGCTCGAGGGGTTGCTGGTCTCTTGGCTCTGGAGGCTTCCTATGGCCTTGGCAAGGGGCTCTGGGGAAATCGTCCAGCCGATTCGCCACCCGGTCATCGAGTAGGTCTTGCTCACACCGGCCACGACGACCGTGCGGGCTTCGAGGCCAGGGATGAGCGTGGGGAACGAGGGGCTCGTGCGCCCGTCGTAGATAAGTTGATCGTATATCTCGTCGGCGACGACGGCGAGGTCGGCCTCGATCGCCACCTCGGCAAGCGCCCGCAGCTCCTCGGGTCGGTAGACGACGCCGGTGGGGTTGCTCGGCGAACACATGAGCAGCATCCGCGTCTTCGGCGTGACCGCCTCGCGGAGCGCCTCGGGGGAGAGCTTGAAGTCGTCCTGAATACGTGTTGCGACAGTCACCGGCTTCCCGCCGGCGAGCTTGATGAGCTCGGCGTAGCTGACCCAGTAGGGGGCCGGGACGATGACCTCGTCCCCTTCGTCGAGGACGGCGGTAAAGACGTTGTGGAGCGCGTGCTTGGCGCCGTTCGACACGACGACCTGGGCAGGCGTCACCACGAGGCCAGACCTTCTTGCATAGTCCTCGGCGACGGCCTTGCGGAGCGCCGGAATTCCGGCGGCTGGGGTGTATTTCGTGTGGCCCGCGGCGATCGCCACCTCGGCAGCCCGGCAGATATGCGGGGGCGTCGGAAAATCGGGCTCGCCGACGGAAAGGTCGATCACATCCACGCCGGCCGCCTTCATCGCCGAGGCCTTGGCGGCCATCGCGAGCGTCGCGGAGGGTTCGAGGGCCGCCATCCGGCGGGCCAACTTCAGGCTCGACGACTCCATGAAACCAATTGACTCCCAGGCTCCAGGCATGCCGCAAAGGCTATGGCCGCCGCGTGCAAGCGGGCGCTTTCTTGACGCAACCGACATACCGAAGAATGATACCAGCCCAAGGCTTGCGTCCAGCCGTCACTCCGTGCGGCGGCCATAGCCACCGCCACCGTCCGCCCTCCGGAGCCTCCGCATGCCATCTCGCCGCGTCGGAGCCTGGCTCATCGGGGCGAAGGGAGGCGTTGCCACGACGATGATGACGGGCCTCGCGGGGCTTGCCGCCCGGCGAGTCGAACCGATCGGCCTGGTCACGGAGACGCCGCCGTTTGCGCCCCTCAACCTCATCGACTTCCCCGACATCGTCGTGGGCGGCCACGACATCCGCTCCGGTCCCTTGGCCGCCGAGGCCTGGCGGATGTGGCGAGAGAGTCGAGCGATAACGCCCGAGCTCCTCGAAGGGGCCGCAGGTTTTTTTGCCGATGTTGAAACGCGGCTCAGGCCCGGCACGGTCGTTGGTTCAGGCGATCGCATCCGGGCCCTGGCCGACGAGGGTGCCGCGCTGGTCGTCGAGACTCCGCGCGAGGCCGTCGCGCGGGCGCGGGCCGACATCGAAGCATTCGCACGAACAGAGAAACTCGAGCGGGTGGTGGTCGTAAACCTCGCCTCGACCGAGCCGCCGCCCGAGCGGCCGATCCCGACCGATCCTTCCGAGCTCGACACCCTCCTCGACGATCCTGCCACATGCCCGCTCCCCACGAGCAGCCTGTATTTTCTGGCAGCCGTTGAAGCCGGAGCCGCCTACGTCAACTTCACGCCGTCAGCCGGCGGCACCCCTGCCGCGCTTCAGCAACTCGCTCTCGACCGGGGCATCCCCCACGCTGGCTGCGACGCCAAGACGGGCGAAACGCTCCTCAAGAGCGTGCTCGCCCCGATGTTCGCCGCCCGCAATCTCGACGTCATGAGCTGGGTGGGGCACAACATCTTCGGCAACATGGACGGCAAGGTCTTGGACGACCCGCGGAACAAGGCCGCGAAGGTCAAAAGCAAGGACCATCTCCTCGCTGCGATCCTAGGAAAACCCCCGCAGACGCATGTCTCGATCGAATACATCGAAAGCCTCGGCGATTGGAAAACAGCCTGGGATCACATCCATTTCCGAGGCTTCCTCGGCACGCCGATGACGATGCAGTTCACCTGGCAGGGATGCGATTCGATCCTTGCGGCGCCGCTCGCGCTCGATCTTGTGCGGCTGGTGGAACGAGCGGCACGCTCAGGCGCGATTGGGCCACTCGATTGGCTTGCATGCTTCTTCAAGAGTCCACTCGGAGTGACCGAGCAGGCCTTCGCGCCACAGGTCGGAATGCTCTTTGAGTGGGTGCGTCGGCAGACGGGTGGCTAAAAATATTCTTGTTTCCACCCTTGACAGTTTTCACGCGCATCAATCACAACTCTCTCCATCAACACTCGAACGGAGGTGAGTGATCATCTTCGAGCGTGCGTTGAAACGTCGTCCGCTCCCCACCTAGGAGCATCCTGGGGATGCGGATGTGAGATACGAGTTGGGATGCTCGTGTCAAGGAGCCGCTTACATGGCAAAGAAGAAGAAGAAGGCCGCCAAGAAGGTCGCCAAGAAGAAGAAGGGCCACGGCTGAGCCCGCCGTGCCGGGGGTAACTCTGGCACGGATGCTCATGTCCCTGGGGGTTCCATTCGTGGGGCCTCGGCGGCTCGCTTTGCGGGTCGCTTCCTTCGTTCCGACCTTCTGTGATCCGGTGGTCTTCGGGCCGCCGGGATGACCGGTCGGGGCGTTCACGCTCAGACGAGAAAGGCCGGCCCGGGCCCTTGGGCGCCCGGGCCGGCCTCGTCTGTTTTTACGCGACGCGGGCCATCCATGGCCCCGCTGCGCTTGCCGGCCTCCGGCCGGGGGTGGCGACGCATCCAGCGTCGCAGTCTTCCTTCAGGGTCGGCGGGGCATCCATGCCCCCGGCGACCCTTGCCGGGCCTCCGGCCGGCCGGTCGCACCTCCGGGCTTCCGTGCTCGTACGTCTTATGGTGTGGTGGGCCCGAGCAGCCGGGGCGCCGCCTTACGGCCGGAGCTGACCCGGCCCTCTGGGCCTGGATCCGCCCTTACATCCCTGCCTGCAATGCGGGTTGTCGGTGATGTGGCATGGGCGGCCCCGAGCCTCCAGAAAGCGTCGCGCGCTCCCTCTATGATGGGCCGTCATGAAGCAAAATACGCAACCCTCTTCGACCCCCGGTGAATTCCTCCTGTGCGGCTGTCAGCCGGGTGCCGAGGCGGCGCTTCGTGAGCAGGCGGCGCGGGTCTTGCCGGGCGTGCGGCCGGGGGCTTGGCGACGGGGCGTCGTGACGTTTCGTCTGCCGGAGGGCTCGTCTCCATCGATGGATCGCCTCGCGGCCGATCTCGTCTTAGCACGCACGGTTGTCCATTCACTCGGGCAGGTCACGGGCGATGAGCCACAGGCGCTCGCGCGAGAAGCCGTGGCGCTTGTCAGAGCAAATGGCGCTGCGCCCCAAAACGTCCATGTCTGGAATCGCGTGATGCCGGTTGGCCCCGGTGCTGCAGAAGCGGCCCGGGCCACCATCGCGGCCCGCCGCGCGCTCCTCGAGGCACTCGGCCTCGAGGCGACCCATCCGGCAGAGGCAAGCCCCGGTGAACGTGTTCTCGACTGCGTCATCGATACGCCCATCCGCTGGTGGGTGGGCTGGCACATCAGCGATTCCGTGTCCTCACGATGGCCCGGTGGCTTCCATCCTGCCGCAAGCGAGGCATTGCCCGAGGGCGTCGTGTCGGGGGCGTGGCTCAAGCTCGACGAGGCGATGCGCGTCTTCGAGATTCCCTTCGCGGCGGGCGAGCGCGCGATCGAGCTCGGCGCGTCACCGGGCGGAGCCTGCCAGCGGCTGCTTGAGGCCGGGCTTCATGTCGTGGGCGTTGATCCGGCCCTCGTCGATCCGGTCGTAGCCGCGCGGCCGCGGTTCACCCAGTGGCGAATGCGGGCCCGCGAGGTGCCGCTGGATCGTTTTCATGGCTGCGACTGGCTTGTGGCCGACATGAATATTGACCCCAAGAGCACGCTTGCCGCGCTCGGCCGTGTGGCAACGGCCCGGGGCGTGAGGCTTTCGGGCATCGTCGCTACGCTCAAGATTCCTGACTGGTCGCGTGCCGCCGAGCTTGCCGGCTGGCTCGACACGATCCGCTCCTGGGGCTTTGAGCCCCGGGCGCGACAACTCTCGACGTCGGGACGCGAGATTTCTGTTGTTGCCCTGCCGCGGGTTGGCGAGAATACGCCGCGTCAGGAAGGTCGTCCGGCAAAAAAAGTTAGCCCGCGGGGCAAGTCGGTTGGCGACTCAACCAAGAGGTCCCCTCGCCCCGTTGGCCGTCCGGTAAAACGCGTCAAAGGCTTTCCGTCGCGGCCTGCCAAACGTCCTCGGGCGGAGTGAGGCTGCCGGAGGCGAAGAGCATCTGACCTGCGGCGGTGTCGATGATGAGCCTGCCGTCGTCGGCAATGCCCTGACAGATACCGGTGTGCGAGTGTGGGCCGACGTGGATCGTGACCGTGCGGCCGGTGAGGCAGCACAGCGGCCGGTAGCGGGCGGCCAGGGTCGATGGGTCTGCCTCCATTTCCGCGAGCAGCTTCAAGAGGAGCGGCACGAACGTCGCGAGCAGTGCTTGGCGTGTGATAGGTCGACCAGTGAGGTCGGGCATCGTCGCGACGCGGTGCCGAATCGCCTCGGGCGCTGACGTGGCTGAGCCTGACGTATTGACGCCTACACCAAAAATGACGCGGCCGTGGGGGGCGGTCTCGACGAGAATGCCAGCGAGTTTTTTGGCCTCGACTTCGATGTCGTTGGGCCAGCGGACGGTTGCTTCGACGCCGGGTGCGAGCGTTCGGATCGTTTCGGCGAGCGACACACCGCACGCAAGCGACCACGTTGCCGGCGGAAAGTCGCTTCCGCCGAGCGCCTGCGCATCGACGACAAGGCTCATCGCCAGGCTCCCCGGCGCCTGCCACCAGCCAGCGCCGCGGCGGCCTCGGCCTTTCACCTGGCGATCGGCGACCACCACGAGTGGCAGCAGCGACGCCCGGTCAGCGGCGAACTGCCGGGCCAGATCCATCGTCGAGCCAGCTTCGGCGACGTGTTCCACGTGGGCCAGGTGCCCGGCGCGGACGAGCGAGACTGGGTTAAAGGGATCGAGTTGGGTTGATCGCATCACTGAAGAATAAGAGGGACGGGAGCTATTTTTGCAAAAATAGCTCCCGTCCCTATTTTCTCCGGCCTTGCTTCACGGCCGCTCGGCGCGGTACCTCCCACAGGCTCCGGCGCGTCTTCCGGGGTTTGTGAGCGGGACCTATGTGTCGCCGGCCTTGGCTGGCACCAGGATCGTGCGCGGAATGCGTGTGCGAACACTTCTCGTCGCGGTCTGGACCATGTCGCTTCTGGCGACGGGAACGGCCCTCGGCCAGACGACATCCCTTCCGCCGCCGGCTGCGTCGTCACTCGACCGGCTCGCCCAAGTGCCGGTCTCACCGCCTCCGCCGGCATGGGATCCCTACGGCCCGCAGACGCTTCCCACCTACGCGCCGCCAGCCCCGAGCAGCGGCTGGGCGCCCTCCGGGATCAGCGGCCAGCCCGGCTACCCTGGCTCCTCCCCAGCCGCTCCGTCGCTGGTGCCCCAGGGCACGCCGCCGCCAGGAACCTACACGCCGGCTGGCTACCCCGCGCCGAGCTCGAACCTCGATCAGTCGCTCCAGCAGACCTACTCCCAGACCATGCATGTGTTTCAGGGCGTGCGCGGGAGCTGGGCCTATCTCATGGGCGATGGCTCAGGCACCCGCGTGGGCGTCAACGAGCTCGATACGACGGCCACGTTCGCGCTGCCCTTCTTCCACAACTCACCGGCCAACATCAATCACGCGCCGCTGTTGATCACGCCAGGCTTCGGCCTCCAGCTTTGGGACGGCCCTCAAACATCGGCCACGCTGCTTGCCGATCTTCCGCCCAACACCTACGACGTGTTCCTCGACACTGCGTGGAATCCGCAGTTCACGCCGCTCTTCGGCGCCGAGCTCGGTGTCCGAGTGGGCATCTTCACCAACTGGGACGTGCTCGTGATGGATAGCTGGCGCGTCATGGGCCGGGCCATCGGCACGCTCCGGCTGACGCCCACGACCCAGGCGAAGGTGGGCGTCATCTACCTCGACCGCAACCAGGTGAAGATCCTGCCGGCCGTGGGCATGACGTGGACCCCCGATGCCACGAGCCGCTACGACATTTTCTTTCCCGCGCCCAAGGCGTCGAAACAGTTTGCGGCCAACGACAAGCGCGCCTGGTGGGGCTATGTCTCGGGCGAGTACGGCGGCGGTGCGTGGACGTTCCGCCGCAGCACGTCCAACTACAACATGATCACCGGCTTCGACTACAACGACATCCGCATCGCCCTCGGGACAGAGTTGGTGCCGATGTCGAAGACAGGCCTCGCCGGCAATTTTGAAGTGGGCTACGTCTTCTACCGGCAACTCTACTACGTGGAAGGGCCGCCCCAGATCCAGAGCCTGCCCGATACGATCATGTTCCGGTTTGGTCTTTCCTACTGACTTTACGGCTGCCGGCCTGCTGGCTTTTCGGCGGCAGGGCCATCCATGGCCCCTTCCGCCTTACCGGCCCTCCGGCCGGCGGAGAGCACCTCCGGTCGATCCTTGTTTGAGCGTCAAGCGGTGTTGTTGAACGGGTTTCGACGAATTGGGGCCGCGACGACAGCCTTCCATGGTCCGCAAACTCGCTATCGCCGTGGCCGTGTTCTTCATGTCTGCCGTTTCGCGCGCCGATGACGAGATCCTTCCGCTTCCGTCGGTTGAACAACGGCCTTCCGAACGCATCCGCATCGCGGCACTGGGAGACCCGCAGGATCTCAGCGAGCCCCTGCTCCTCGACGGCGTCGCACCGCCGGGCCAGCCACGTCAAGAATTTGAGCCGCCCGCTGGCCGCAAGCTGCCACCAGGGGCCAAGCCCGGGGCTCTTCAGCAAGCGATTTTTACGGTCACGGAACTGCCACGTCTCGGGTCGAACGGCCTGGGCCTGACGACGCTCGATACGAGCCTCACGATCGGCCTGCCGGCGCCGACGGTCAACTCACCGCTCCTCATCACGCCAGGTTTTGGCACCACGTTTATCGACGAGGTGCCCGGGCCGATGGACCCTGGATTGCCCGCGCAGCTTTATGACAGCTGGATTCAGGCGCGGTGGCTCTCCAAGATTGGCGAGAAGTTTGGCGTCGATCTCGCGGTCGCCCCCGGCTGGTACTCCGATTACACAAACGACACCTCCGAGGCCCTTCGCATCACGGGCCACGGCTTTGGAGCATGGGAGGCCACCGAGAATCTTCGTGTCGTGGCAGGCGTCATCTACTTGGACCGTCGCGACGTCAACATCCTTCCGGCCGGCGGCCTTCTCTGGACGCCCACTGAAAACCAGCGTCATGAGATTCTGTTTCCGAGACCGCGGTTTGCCTGGCGGGTTTCGGAGAGTGAGAAAGCCGCCCAGTGGATGTATGTCGCTGGCGAGTTTGGCGGCAACCAGTGGGCCGTGCAGCGAGACAGCGGGGCCAACGACGTGGTTGTCTACCACGACTACCGGCTGCTTTTCGGCTGGGAACGAAAGCCCGCCGACCTCGGCGTGAGCTGGCGGCTCGAAACCGGCTGGGTTACGGGCCGGCTCGTCGAGTATTACCTCACCGACACCGCCGACTACCGCCCCGCCGACACGTTTTTAGTTCGCTGCGGCGTCTGGTACTAACTACACGGCGGCGGGGGCATCCATGCCCCTGCCGCCTTGCCCGGCCTCCGCCGGGAAGTGAGCGACGCCTCCAGCGTCGCAGCGGATCGGTGGGCGACGATGCGAGGGGTGTGCATCCATGCCCCTGCCGTCTTGCCCGGCCTCCGCCGGGAAGTGAGCGACGCCTCCAGCGTCGCAGCGGATCGGTGGGCGACGATGCGAGGGGTGTGCATCCATGCCCCCGCCGCCTTGCCCGGCCTCCGCCGGGAAGTGAGCGACGCCTCCAGCGTCGCAGCGGATCGGTGGGCGACGATGCGGGGGGTGTGCATCCATGCGCCC